>Ga0206681_10001305_pt1 | contig 11623 bp, 11 predicted proteins | sample M150012015metaG_FD_161048 | JGI IMG/M metagenome (GOLD analysis project Ga0206681, IMG submission 161048) | Ammonia-oxidizing marine archaeal communities from Monterey Bay, California, United States - M1 500m 12015 | ecosystem: Environmental > Aquatic > Marine > Intertidal zone | place: USA...
AAAGCAGTGGAGCTTGGAACCTTCCGGTAGTTGATTCTAGAGGTAAATACATCGGTTTTGTATCCCGCTCAAAACTCTTTAATGCTTATCGTCGTTGGTTAAAAGAAACGAGTGGTTGATAGCGAACAAAGACTCTAACTTAAGAATTCTGTTGTGATTGTATAAAACTCTTCAGGTTCTTGTGCGTGAAGCCAATGTCCAGAATTCTCAAGACAAGCAGTTTCAAGTTGTAAGTATAATTCTTCGATTTCGGATATATCATCTTCCTTCACGTACTCAGATTTGAGACCGTAAATAAATAGTGTCGGGAGTGTATTTATGGTAAGATCTATTTTTTCGGTAATACTATTAATGGCGCTGCTAAGAACTTCGACATTAAATTTCCAGGAGAATCCACCACTTTTTTCGCGTCTTAAACTCTTCATTAAAAATTGTATCAATACGTTCTCGTTTCCTAAGTTCGATTTCAAATGCTCTAATACTTGCTCTCGAGAAGTTGCCTTTTCAGGAAAAGTCTTTTGCAAAGCCTTAAAAATGTGATCATGATGGGGCAGGTAAGCCCTTGGAGCGATATCTGCAATGATTAATTTTGTAACCCTTTCAGGATGATTTTCTGCAAAAGTCATTACCGTTTTACCTCCCATACTGTGCCCTATTAAAGATGCTTTTTGCATCTCATTTTCGTTCATGTATTCAAGTAAATCTATTGACATAGCTGCATAACTGTGGGTTTTACTCTTGGGGCTTCGGCCATGGTTGCGAGCATCTACAAGGTGAACTTGAAAATTTTCCGAATACCGTTTTGCTAGAGTTTGCCAATTATCAGCACTACCTAACAACCCGTGAAGGATGATTAGAGATGGAGCGTCTGACCTACCCACAATTCTACTGTGTAATTTTACTGATTTAATCAAGGCAGGCTAGATATTTTGCAACGGTATTAGATAGTCCAAAGTAGATAGAGTCTGAGATTAGTGCATGGCCTATGCTTACCTCATCTAAAAAGGGGACATTACTCGAGAAGTCTCTAAGATTTGATAAATCAAGATCGTGTCCAGCATTTACTCCCATACCTAGTGTGTGGGCCAAAGTGGAAGCTCTAGCATATGGAATGGCTGCGTCAACTCCAATTTTGGGATGTTGAATTGCAAATGCTTCTGTATATAGTTCTATTCTATCAGCGCCAGATAAAGCTGCTGCTTTTATCCCTTCTTCTTCGGTACCCATGAATAGACTTGTGCGTATTCCTGCTCCTGAAAAGCGTGCCAAAACTTTGCGTAAAAACGCTTCATTCTGTACAGTATCCCACCCTGCGTTGCTAGTAAGTACTTCTGGGGGGTCTGGCACGAGTGTTACTTGCTCGGGCATTACTTCTAACACTAACGCTATAAATTCATCTGAAGGATAGCCTTCTATGTTGAATTCACATTTTACTACTGGTCGTAAATCTCTTACATCCTGATACGTTATATGACGTTCATCAGGTCGTGGATGTACAGTTATTCCTTCTGCACCGTATGATTGAATACGCTCTGCAGCAAGAATAACATTCGGCACCGAACCACCTCTTGCGTTGCGTAGTGTAGCGATTTTATTTACATTAACACTTAGCTTAGTGTTCACCGTTAAATTTTGTATCTTCGAGGTGTCTGACATTTGGCAAAATTAACTCATGAGAGCCCAGCAACTTCTAACTTCGGACCTTCCTCTTTTACTCCCCATTGATACAGTGTCTAGCGCTATACAATTAATGGATGAATATAAGGTTACGCACCTGCCATTGGTAGTTGAGGACCTGTTTAAGGGGCTTGTTAATGAAGAAGATTTACTTGAATGTGATAAAGATGCTGTACTTGCAGAAATTAATACACATCCTATATTTGTAGATCCAAATATTCACATTTATGAAGTTGTAGCCCAAATGGCTCAGGCCAAAATTGATGTCCTTCCCGTTGTCATTCAAGGAAAGTATATGGGATGTATTGATAGAGGGTCAATATTGAACTTCTTTGCTAAAGAAGCAGGCTGGGCGTTAGATGGGAGTATTATTATTTTGGAAATTCCAGCAGCTAATTACAGCTTATCCAAAATATCTCGTATAGTAGAAGAGAACGGCACCAAGATTACAAGTTTCAATATGAGTCATCTAGATTCTGGTGATTTGATAGTTACAGTGAAAGTAAATACCACTAATATTGCTACTATTATGGCCTCTTTTGAGAGATTTGACTATAGAGTTTTAAATTTTTATAACTCGCCTGAGGTTGAGGACGAAATCCGCAACAAGTTTGACGCTTTCATGCGTTATCTCGAGTCCTGATATAAAATTTCAATTATGCGTATAGCTCTTTTTGGCAAACCATTCCAACCGAAACACAATGATGCCGTTAAGCATTTAGTGGATAGAATTATAGAGATTGATTCCTCAGCGCTTTTTTACGGCGAGTTTAGAACTTTTCTCGAACAGTCTATGTATTTACCGGACTCATTAGGAACATTTTCGGATTCTAATGAATTAAAGGGATGTGATTTAATTTTTTCTGTTGGTGGTGATGGTACATTTTTGGAGTGTGTTACTTTGGCCTCTATACCAGGCGTCCCAATTATGGGGATAAATACCGGTACGCTGGGATTTCTGTCTAATGTGGGAACAGATTCTATCGATGAGGCGGTTGACTCTATCGTAAACGGTAAAACATGGATTGATGAGCGTGCACTCTTTCAAGTCGAGGCAGAAGGCATGGATTTGGGAGATTTTCCTTATGCTATAAACGAAGTTGCAATCCACAAGCATGATACCGCCAGTATGGTTGTTGTGGAGGTCTCTAGAAACGAAAAATTGGTTAATACTTATTGGGCTGACGGATTACTGGTGTCAACCGCTACTGGCTCTACTGCGTATAGTCTAAGTGCTGGAGGCCCGATTATTTCACCGAGTTCAGAAGTGGCTGTTATCACTCCCTTAGCCCCTCATAACCTTACAAATCGACCTCTTGTAGTTCCTATTGAAGGTAAAATCACCCTGTCTCCTGACGGAAGAGACGCAAGTTATCTTCTCTCACTCGACAGTAGATCATACCATATTTCTCCAAAATGTAAAGTGAGTTTAAAGCCTGCTCCATTTAAAGTTAGGTTTGTCAATCTAGAACATCAAAACTTCTTTAATACCTTACGTTCAAAGATGCACTGGGGAATAGATCCACGTGAGCGTTGAAACAAAGCACAATCTCCACTATTTTCGTGCGTTAGAACTAGCCTATGACCTCTAATAACAAAATACACAATACGTATCTCACAATTGTGATGTGCATATTCATGGCTACATCAACATTTGATTCACTGGCCCAAACTTTTCAAGGCGGTTCAAAAGAGATTGGATATCAGACAGGTATTAGCTATTACTTAGGTGATCTAAATACAAATCCCATAGGTGGAAGAAATCATTTAGTGCAAGGAGGCTACTTTAGGCATAATATCAATTCTAGAATTGGAATCCGGTTACAACTCCTTCAAGGTACTATTGAAGCTTGGGACGAGGATAGTCAGAATGCATGGTCTCAGAATAGAAATCTGCATTTTAGAAATAAAATTGTCGAATTTTCGGTCTCTGGTGAGATAAATTACATCGATCATGTAATGGGAAATACGGACGACAAATTGACGGGGTACCTAACAGCAGGAATAGCATATTTCAGTCACGACCCTGAAGCTCAGGACACCTATGGGAATTGGCACCCACTACAACCTCTCGGAACAGAAGGCCAAGGCTGGACTTTCGGAAATGACCTATATAAACTCAATGGAATAGCTCTTCCGTTTGGTATGGGATTCAAGGTGAATCTGGGGCCAGCAATTGCATTTCAAATGGAGTGGGGGCTTAGGAAAACTTGGACGGATTATTTGGATGACGTAAGTACTTCGTATGTTAATCCAGTTGAACTTAGACAAGCTAGAGGAGAACTCGCTCTCGAATTGGCTGATAGGATAATAGAACTTCCTGGAGAACTTTCGAATTCTCAAGGTCTTCAACGCGGTGATCCTGGACTTAATGATAAGTATGGGTACTTTCTTGCGTCTATTGCATTTAGAGTAAGTAAAAAACCTACATCTTGCTGGGAACAATGAGTAAATTCCAAATGACGGATGAGGAGAATGAAAATCGTCTCGACTTGCTTCTTGCGGCAGATATAAATCCAGAAGCAATACCTCAACATATCGCCATCATTATGGACGGTAATGGACGATGGGCAAAAAACAAGGGTGAGGATAGAATTTTTGGGCATCTAAACGGTGTAGAGTCAGTTAGAGCTGTAGTAGAGGCTGCATTACAAACTGGAGTTAGATACTTAACATTATATGCTTTCAGTACCGAAAACTGGAATAGACCTAAGGAAGAGGTAGCTGCACTTATGGACTTGCTTGTTACTACACTTGTTCAAGAAACGGAAGATTTAAAAGGCAAGGGAGTATTTCTTAGAACCATAGGAGATCTAAATGCATTACCAAAAAATTGTCAAGTTCAACTGGAGTCTACCGGTGGAATAAATCCGGGGCCTCATCGTTTGGACTTAATTTTGGCATTAAATTATAGTTCAAAGTGGGAACTTATCGAGGCAGTAAAAGACATAATTAATGATGGCGTAAATGTTGATGACGTTACTTCAGAGCTGTTTGAAGGCTACCTGAAAACAGCGGGCATACCTGACCCTGAACTTATGATTAGAACTTCAGGTGAACACAGGATAAGTAATTTCATGTTATGGCAGTTAGCGTATACAGAATTCCACTTTACACCCGTACTTTGGCCTGATTTTCGCAGAGAACATTTTCTCGCAGCTATTTATGATTTTCAAAACCGAGAACGACGCTTCGGCGGAGTTACGCAACAGACTGATAAATGAGAGCATTTTTGCTTATTATAGCATTTTCGCTACCGTGTTTTCTTTCCCTTGGTCAAACTAATGAGAACAGTTCTCCTAAAGTTTTAGACCTAAGCCTCCCTCAAGAATACCGAATAGGTGGAATTACAGTTGTGGGAGCTGAGTATACAGATGTACAAGCTATTAAGCTATTTAGCGCTCTCCAAGTTGGAGCATCAATAACCATTCCTGGAGAGAGGATAGGTGATGCGATTAAGAGTTTATGGAATCAGGATCTTTTTGAGGATATCAGCATTGAGGCTGCCGAACTTAGAGACCGTGATTTATATCTGGTAATTCGAGTGAAAGAATTACCTAGACTAACTAGATACAGTATTGCTGGGGTTAATAGATCGGAACAGGAAACTATTCGAGGAAAAATAGATTTTACGACGGGTCGTATCGTCAATGAAAATGTCCTAGCTGTAGCTACAAAACGAATTAAGGATCATTATCGTGACAAGGGATTTCTTGATATTAATGTCGATATCGTGCAACAACTGGACTCCTCGTTTGCAAACGGAACGATTATTAGAGTAAATATAGATAAGGGCACTAAAGTGAAAGTAGACCTCATTACTCTTAACGGAATTACAGCATTTGATGCTAAAAAAGTAAAGCGTAAAATGAAATCCACAAAAGAAAAAAAGTGGTGGAGGTTTTATAAGTCCTCTAAATACCTAGAAGATGGTTTCGTAACGGATCAACAAGCTATTATCTCTTTGTATAATGATGAGGGGTATAGAAATGCAAGAATAACAAAGGATTCTATTTATAGAACGGATGAAGGCCTTGTTGCTCTAATACTTGATATAGAAGAGGGAAATCAATTCCGTTTTGGAAATATATCTTTTACCGGAAACACAAAATATAGATCCACTCAACTCGATTCTATATTAGGGATACGACAAGGTGATATATACTCTCTAGCCCATCTCGAGACTCGAGTTTTTATGGACCCAAAAGGAATGGATTTGAGCTCTCTTTATCAAGACGATGGATACCTCACGTTCCGAGCAATGCCTATAGAGCAAAGAGTAGAAAACGATACAATAGATATTGAAATACGAATGATGGAGGGTCAACAATTCCGCATAGGAAAGGTTATTGTTGAAGGAAATACTAAGACAAACGATCACGTTATTTATCGTGAAATTAGAACCCGACCAGGCGATCTATTCAGTCGAACAGATATTATTAGAACTCAGCGCGAGCTCTCTCAATTGAACTACTTTAATCCTGAGGCATTTGGCATAAATCCTATTCAACATCCAGAGGATGGAACAGTTGATATAGAATATACAGTAGAAGAAAAACCGTCAGACCAAATAGAACTCAGTGGAGGTTGGGGAGGAGGCCGAGTAGTAGGTTCTTTGGGGTTGACTTTTACGAATTTTTCGGCAAAAAAAATGTTTAACAAGGATGCATGGCGTCCCATTCCCACTGGAGATGGTCAGAGTGTAAGTATACGTGCTCAATCCAATGGTCTGTATTTTCAGAGTTACAGTATGAGCTTTACGGAGTCGTGGTTAGGTGGTAAGAACCCAAACTCTCTTAGTGTAGCTATTTCGAAATCGGTGCAGTCAAATGGCCAGCCAAAACAAATTGATGGTGAAATTAATGACCTGCGAAATTCACTCGAAATCGTTGGGGGCAGAGTAGGTTTCGGTCAAAGGTGGAAAAAGCCAGATGACTGGTTCGTTTTTCGTGCCACTCTATCATACCAGAATTTCAACCTAAATAATTACGGGTCATTCTTCAGCTTCTCAAACGGAAGGGCAAATAATTTAGCCGCTCAACTTTCACTGGGTAGAAACTCTATAAGCGACCCAATTTATCCAACTTGGGGCTCAAATGTTGAGGCAAGTGTTACAGCGACACTTCCATATAGTATGTTTAGACCAGATGACTATTATGAGGGCCTATCTATTGAAGAACAGTATAAGTGGGTTGAGTACCATAAATGGAAATTTAAAGCAGAATGGTATACCCCATTATCTCGTAGTGGAGGTGAGAACCCAAGAACTTTAGTTCTTAAACTAGCTGCGGGGGTTGGTCTTATAGGTCAGTATAATCGGGCAGTACCCCTATCTCCATTCGAGAGATTTTACCTAGGTGGAGTATTCCTAAGTGGATATACTTTAGACGGAAGAGAAATAATAAACTTGCGTGGATATGATGATTTGGCACTTACTGCCCCGGACCCTCAATCTGGCGCTCCTGTAGTAGCTAAATACACTGCCGAACTTCGCTACCCTTTATCGACTAATCCTAGTGCAACTATATATACTCTTGCCTTTTTAGAGGGCGGCCAGACTTGGGAAGATTCGCGCGCCTTTAATCCCTTCCAGGTCTATAGATCTGCCGGAATAGGGCTTCGGATCTTTCTCCCAATGTTCGGTCTATTAGGATTAGATTACGGTTGGAGAATGGACGATGTAGACGCTGTTCCAAATATGTCTAGAGGTCAATTTCACTTCAGTATGGGAATGAATATGGGTGAACTATAACAATGATTAGCAGAAAACTACGTTTATAGTCTAGCAAGAAAGAGCCTCTTCATTAACTTCGCAAAGAATAATTTCAATATGACACGAATTCCCTCAACATATAAATTTGCCATATCATGCTTGGCAATAACACTGTTCTCATTTGCCCCTCAAGGAGCTAATGCTCAGAAATTCGCATATATTGATTCTGATTATGTTCTTCTTCATATGCCTGATTATGCTTCTGCTCAGCAAGAATTGAACACTTATGCTATTGAATGGCAGGCTGAGATAGAGGCCAAACTTGAAGCTTCCGACCGTCTTGAAGTCGCTTACCGTGCTGAGCGAGTACTTCTTACAAAGGAAATGCGTGTGAAACGAGAAAAGGAAATCATTGATAAACGTGGCGAAGCAAAAGAAATGCAAAAGCAGAAGTTCGGTGTTGAGGGCGAACTTTTCTTAAAACGTCAAGAGCTAATACAGCCCATTCAACTAAATATTTTCGAAGAACTTAAAGAGATCGCAGGCGGTTCGGGATACATGGTCGTGTTTGATAAATCAAACCAGAGTAATATGCTTTACACAAATCCCAAATATGACATCTCAGATCGTCTTATAAAGAAACTGGGATATGTGCCAGGAGAAACTATAGAGCTGGATAAGGACGAAAAGGGTGACGGAGGTGCAGTGGGAAGAGGACAGGACGCCCTTAATAACGCTCGTGATAATGTTAAAGACGCAGGTCGTTCAACAATGGAAAGAGCACGAGGTGGATCAAGTGGAACCAAAACTCCTAAACAATAATATTTTTAAAAAAGCAATCAATTAATTTTATGAAACAGTATTTACTTCTTTTTGGCTTAATAGGCCTAATGTCATTTGGAGCATCAGCCCAGAAATTTGGTCATATTGACGCTCAGAATTTATTATTAAACCTCCCAGAGCGCGCTGAAGCACAATCCTCTATAGAGAGTTCTGCTATGGAGTTTGAGAAAGAAATGACACGAATGCAGGAAGATCTTCAAACAAAATACGCTGAGTATCAAGCTAAAGCCGAGACTTGGCCTGCTGCTATACGTGAGTCAAAGGAACGTGAGATTCAAAGTTTAGACCAGGGACTTCAAGAGTTCGGTACTACAGTTCAAGCAGAGCTTTCTGGCCTTGAGGAATCGCTTCTCTCCCCAATGATAAAACGTGTTCGTGATGCAATTGAAGCGGTAGGTTCAGAGCACGGATTTACGTATATTTTTGACTCGAGTATGGGTGCAACCTTATACAACGGTGGAGAAGATGTTACCGATCTTGTTCGCACCAAGCTCGGAATGTAAAACTGCTTGAGCGGTTTACGTCCCATAGGCATATTTGATTCAGGCATAGGTGGTCTTACCGTTGCCCGTGCGATTCATGACCTTCTTCCAGATGAGTCAATACTATATTTCGGAGATACGGCTCATCTACCATATGGTGAGAAGTCTCCTGAACTTATTCAGAGATACTCAAATAGAATTGCAAGTCATTTAGTAAAAAGTGGGTGTAAAGCAATTGTAGTGGCTTGTAACTCAGCTTCGAGTAACGCTCTACAAGCTATAATCTCAAAAGTAGGCCCGAATATTCCCGTTATAGATATGGTGACTCCAGTTGTGAATGCTATAAGTCAAAACTTCACACACTATTGCCAGGTGGGATTGATAGGGACTCGTGCAACAATTTCTTCAGGACTGTACAATCGATGTTTTAAAGAACTGAATTCTAATGTAGAATTAGTATCCAAAGCGACACCTCTCCTAGCTTCAGCTATAGAAGAAGGGTTCTTCAACGATAGTATTCCACAAGCGGTACTAGATGCATATTTTTCAGATGATAGTTTTAAAAAAATTGATTCGATTATCCTTGGATGTACTCACTACCCATTAGTTAAGAATGAAGTAAAAAACCTACTTCCTAATGGAGTCAACGTCATTGATTCACCATTAATTGTTGCTGAAGAGTTGAAGTCTGTATTAACTGAAATGGGAGAACAAGTTGTGGCATCAAACAAAAAAGTTAAACATCATTTTCAAGTTTCAGATCTTACTGATAACTTCAAGTTCAGCGCTCGACATTTCTTTGGTGACGACCTTAAATTAGAGGAGGTGATATTATAATTTTTGCTCACCACCCTTGAACCAACCTGCGTAATCGACGTATCTATCGGCAGTTGCACTCAAATGCTCTGCAAGTTCTGCCCTGACTGGACCTCTAAACTTTGCCGGTACTCCAGCAAATAAAGTGTTAGGTGGAATTTCGACACCTTCAAGAACCACTGCCCCAGCGGCAACCACAGAGCCCTCGCCGACCACGACGTTATCCATCACAACGGCACTCATTCCTATAAGTGCCCCCTTGCAAACTCTAGCTCCATGGACTATTGCGTTATGACCTATGCTGACTCTATCCTCCAGCACGGTTTGCGACTTTCCAAATGTACCATGTATTACGGCTCCATCTTGTATGTTTACTCGCTCTCCGACAGTTATTGATGCCACATCTCCTCTTACTACTGCGCCAAACCATACAGTGCTTTCTGCTCCGAGTGTCACTTCTCCTACAATAGTGCAGTTAGGTGCAAGCCAAACTGAATCGTCTATTACAGGTGACTTCCCTCTTGCGGGAAGAATTAAGGGATGTTGGTTTTCCATACGGCTAATTTAACGTAGCCAGGTCGGTCTATCGAACAATCTACGCGCTCCGGCCTCCGCGATGTGTTCTATTTCTATGGTGTGACTATTATCTACTAATGCTGCAGTAAGAGCAAGGTTACGTACATGATTTAGTCCTCTATGAGAAAGTTTGAGACTTGATCGACATGTGTTGAATAATGATGAGGCTTCTCGAGTCATCTGTGGCCCGTGCTTTATACGGTCTCCCCCAGCGTGTTCGATATCCCATTTACGCACTCTAGCCACTTTGGCACGTGCAGACGACCAGGAAATATTATTTGATGTAGTAAAAGATGATGTAAAATCACCCACTTCATGGCCTAGTTCAATATGAATCGCAATTCGATCAGCTACTGGACCTGAAATTTTCTTTAGATAGCGTTTTACTTCCGCGTCTTGACAGGCGCATGAGTTTTTCCTCCCTAGACCTCGTCCGCATGGGCATGGATTGAGTGCTGCAATAAGTAAAGCAGACGCTGGTAGTTCAGTCGTGCCTGCTGCTCTTACTAATGAAATTGAGTGCGATTCTAAAGGAGCACGACAAGCTTCTAAGGTGCCTCTTGCGAATTCTGCGAATTCATCTAAAAAGAGCACCCCATTGTGAGCTAAGCTCCACGATCCGGGTATAATACCTCTAGATTTTTGAGTACTCCAAGCGCCTATAAGGCCATTCAAATTTGTGGATGAATGTGGAGCTTGCCAAGGAGGGCGGGTTGAGTTTGAATTAAATAAATGCCCAGCAGCAGAATGAATTGAACCGCATTCATTTATTTCTGCTGGTGTTAAATCAGGCAGAAGTGAGTGTATACACTTTGCAAGCACAGTTTTTCCTGACCCTGGAGGTCCTAGCATTATTAAGTCGTGAGCTCCTGCAGCTGCGATAATTGCACTACGTTTTGCTGTTTCCTCACCTTGAATATTCTCGAATGTAATTTCTTCAACTGTATGTTTTTGGTGAGGTATAGCATTTAGTTTTTTAGAAAAACTTTTTTGCGTTTTATGAGCATGAGAAGCCGAGTTGAAATATGCAATTAGTTCGTTGAGATGTGAAAAGGTTTTATGTGGATACGTTGATTTATTATTTTGAGGTAGTGGAGGTGAAATAAGAAGAGAAATTCTATTTCCATCTGTAAGTTGGGATGACAGGTTGAGGGGGTTTTCGAATATTGTACTTTGCCAAGGACGTATAGTGCCATCTAATCCTAGCTCTCCAGCTGAAGCGAGATGTTGAAGACTAGATTTAGGTATAACCCCTCTAGAAGCCAAAATAGCGAGAGTAACAGGTAAGTCATATGCGGTTGAAGTCCTAGACATTTCAGCTGGAGCGATGTTAACAGTAATTGCTTTCCCAGGCCAACGATGTCCACATGACATCAAAGCAGAACGAATTCTAGCAGATGAAGCCTTGGCAGCTTGTGAACTGAATCCTGAAATACGAAATAGAATTCCTCGCTCAAACCTCAACTCTACGCGCACAAAGGAAGGTGAGCCAGGCGAGCCGGCAAACCCGAAAGTA
>Ga0206681_10001308_pt1 | contig 11594 bp, 9 predicted proteins | sample M150012015metaG_FD_161048 | JGI IMG/M metagenome (GOLD analysis project Ga0206681, IMG submission 161048) | Ammonia-oxidizing marine archaeal communities from Monterey Bay, California, United States - M1 500m 12015 | ecosystem: Environmental > Aquatic > Marine > Intertidal zone | place: USA...
CCATAAAAACCAGCTTTTGTAAGGAGCTTTCACGGGTGATGTGCTCAAGTATTTGTAACTCTCTGGCGGCTAAACCTGCTTGGTTATCTTCCTCGATAGTGATGCGAATAAGGTTGGATACACGTAAAGCAATGATTGAGTGATCGCTCATGATAAGGTCCGTTTTCATATTAATCAAAATTATCATTTAAATAATAGCTATTTTTTAAATAACTGCCTAGTCAAACAAGCGATTAATTTGTAACTGCTAACCTAGTGGGCGACGCGAGAACTCAATATCAGGTCGAATAATTGGTCTAGTTGAGGGTCTTTACGTTGTTGGGCTAAGCAAGTTTGGTCCACTAGGGTGAAGGTTTTTTGCTTGATATGCAGGTATGCTGGCTGATCTGGGCCTAGGCTAAAACTGACGCTAGGAAAACGCCGCAAACATTGGTTAAAAAAGGCCATGTTATTGGAAACCGCCATACGTTCATCAGTGGGATAAACTTCGTCGATGCTTTGGGCATGAATATTGATCTTTTGATAACGTTCAATGTTAATAAACACCATTGGGTCAAATACAGACATGCCTTTTTGGTTGCCACTGGCACTAGTCGCGGGGAACTGCCCTTTGGGCACAGTGTTATCAAAAAAGGTAAATTCGTACCTTGGCCGGGTGTGGGCAAGCCACTTAAAAATAAGCTTAGGGATGCCTTGGTACGCCTCTACACTGTGGCCTAAAAAATCCTCCACCGACTTATAGCGGCCGCGTTGTTGGCCCCGTAACCAACCGCGTTCTACGGTTTCTTCTGGCGGCGTAATGACAAAATACATATACATAATATGGGCGTATTTAGCGTAAGTGCCGTGTAATACTTGCTGTACTTGTTCGGTGGAGAAGCTGTCAAAGCGAAAGCGGTCGACCAGAATGTTAGGAATAGTTTGGTTCTGTTGCCCAGTGCGGCGGATATACCGGTCTAACTTACTGTCGATAATGTTCACTTCGTTACTGGTGAAGCGGCCAGAATACTTATAGTGGTCACCAAGAGACTCGTACTCTAACAACTGCCGGCGCCAAATATCGGGGCTGATAATGCCGTACAGAGAGGACTCTATTCCCCGTTGCCCCATAGTTTGTTGCAACAAAGGCCGCAGGGTGCTTTTACCCGCCGCAGACGCGCCTTTAAGGCTGATGATGACGGGTTTTTCTACCCGGTGTAATAGTTGGTAGCCGTTGGCTGCAACCGCCGCATCAATTGCCGGCTCAATAAGTTTGCCCACCATAAAACTGCCGTAGTTATTAAGGGCGTGACGGCAGATGATACGGCTCATAAAGTCACGGTCATTACCCAACAGGCCTCGCGTTGATGCCACCGAACCTAAAATTTGATAACTGCTCTTGTACACCGCTTTAATGAGTGGGTCGGTATGTGCTAGACCTGTTTTTTTGAGTTGATTGATGGCTTTAAACTGAATTTCTTCGCCGCTCAACACCGATTTTTTTACCGCTGGTTTTTTCGCCCATGGCCAAAAACGCTTGATTTCTACAACCATAGGTTTTGGGTCGGGCATCGCTTCTTCAAGTAAAAGTCGATCAACTTCTACCTTTACTGCTGTCCCTAAGGCCTGAAATTCGGCCTCGATATAGTCATACATGGGGGCAATGTGTCGATCCAGAATGTCATTACTAATGTGGCGAAAATTTATACCTAAATCTTCTTCATGCTCCGCCTCAGGGATGTGAATGTTGGCACCCACCCTCACAATGAGTTCATGGGTGACTAAACGCCAAGACGTGAAGCCAACTAAGTGCTCAGGTTTGAGACCGGTTAAGCTTGCGAGTTCCTGCACCTCGTCGTAACTGGTGTAAACGTTAGGCGCTTGAAAAATAGTTTCTAGAGAACACAGCTCCTTAGGCAGCGTGGCGCTTAAGCCTGGGTTCCAAGCGGAGAATTGATGATCGTCTACCATAGGTCTTGTTGTCTCACCGCGGCATTTTTGATTGTGTCATTACAGCCTTCTTCATTGTGTCATTGCGAGCGCAGCGAAGCAATCCATCCCGACCCACCGTCATCCCGACGCAGGTCAGGGCCTTTAAAAACCAGGTCACCGCCCCCATAAACCCAGTGCACAAAGACCACACAGAATAGATACTCACATGACCCGCTACGCGCTCCAAATTGACCAACTTCATAAGACCTACGACAACGGTTTTATAGCACTAAAAGGCATCAGCTTAAAGGTGCAAGAAGGTGACTTTTTTGCCTTGCTTGGGCCTAATGGCGCCGGTAAATCCACCACCCTAGGGGTGGTGTCATCCTTGGTGAACAAATCCCAAGGTTCAGTTAAAGTATTTGACCATGACCTCGATAAAGAATTGAGTCAAGCCAAGTGTTTGATGGGCGTCGTACCACAAGAATTTAACTTTAACATGTTCGAAAAAGTACAGGACGTGGTAGTGCAACAAGCCGGTTATTACGGCATTCCGCGTGACGAAGCCCTGCGGCGTACCGAACAATTGCTTAAACAACTTGGCCTGTGGCACAAGCGCAACGAAGCCTCGCGGACCTTGTCTGGTGGCATGAAACGTCGCTTGATGATTGCCCGTGCCTTAGTGCATAAACCTAAATTGCTTATACTAGACGAACCTACAGCCGGTGTGGATATTGAGCTGAGACGGTCTATGTGGGAGTTTCTCACGCGTATCAATGAACAAGGCACCACTATCATCCTTACTACCCACTACTTGGAAGAGGCAGAAAACTTATGCCGCAATATCGCCATCATTGACCAAGGCGACATCATTAAACACAGTTCCATGCGTGACTTACTAAAAACCCTGACCACAGAAGTGTTTGTGTTGGATCTGCAGTCGCCTTTAGGCCAAGTTCCAGAGATTCCGGGTTACCGGCTGCAGCTAGTGAATGACACCCATTTAGAGGTGAGCATCACTCAAGGCCAAGACATCAATGGTGTGTTTGAAAAACTCTCGGACGCGGGCATTCAAGTCACCAGCATGCGCAACAAAACTAATCGTTTAGAAGAGTTATTTGTTAATTTGGTTACCAGTAACAAGACTGATCTACAAGGAGTAAGTGCCTAATGTCTAGTTATGAAATTTACATTGCTTACATGACCATTGTGCGTAAAGAAATCCAACGCTTTATGCGTATTTGGGTACAAACACTGCTTCCGCCATCCATTACTATGGTGCTCTATTTTATTATTTTCGGTAACTTGATTGGTAGCCGTATTGGCCAGATGGGTGGCTTTGATTACATGCAGTTTATTGTGCCTGGCTTAATTATGATGTCGGTAATTACCAACTCCTATGGCAATGTGGTTTCCTCTTTCTACAGCACTAAATACCAAGGTAGTTTGGAAGAAATGCTAGTGTCACCCACGCCTAATTGGGTGATTTTGGCAGGTTACGTTACCGGTGGTGTAGCCAGGGGTTTAGCCGTAGGCGCGATCGTTACCACCCTGTCCATGTTTTTTACCCAGTTAGAAATATATAACTTTGGGATCATTGTATTAGTGGTGCTGATGACGTCTATACTGTTCAGCTTGGGTGGTTTTATTAACGCCGTATTTGCCAATAGTTTTGACGACATTTCCATCATCCCAACGTTTGTATTGACGCCCTTAACTTATTTGGGCGGTGTATTTTATTCCATTGATTTATTGCCAGATTTTTGGGCTAGTGCGTCACAACTCAACCCCATTCTATATATGGTCAATGCCTTTCGGTACGGTATTTTGGGTGTATCTGACATTGCGGTAGGGTATGCTTTATTAGTGATTAGTGCCTTTATCATTGGCCTGTTTAGCTACTGCATGTACCTATTAAATACCGGCAAAGGCATTCGTAAGTAGGCCGCTAAGGCGCACTACAAAGAATAAGGATTGAGAAAATACATGCAACAAAATGATTTTATTGAAGCTTCACCGTTAGGTGATAAAAGCGCTTATATCACCGAATATACACCGGATTTATTGTTTCCTATTCCGCGGAATATGCCCTGGAAGCCAGAGTTTAAAAAGCGTCCCTTCTATGGCATAGATGTGTGGAATGCTTTTGAAATCTCTTGGTTAAATTACAAAGGATTGCCCAAAATGGCGTTGGCAGAGTTTCGTATTCCTGCCGATAGCCCCAATATTATTGAAAGCAAATCGTTCAAGTTGTACCTCAACTCCTTTAACCAAACCAAGATTGATAACGCCTCGCAGGTACAGCAGCGCATGGTGGGCGACTTATCGGCCGCAGCCGGTGCGCCAGTGCAAGTAACGCTGTTTAGTTTGCGCGACATGGCCATGCCAGCCTTGCCAGCCCCGGGCGATAACATTGACCAACAAGATATTGAGATTACCACCTACACACCGGACGCTAGTTTGTTGTCGTCGGACGTTAGTGTCTACCGCACAGAAATATTGCACAGCAACTTATTAAAAAGTAACTGCCCAGTGACCGGTCAACCAGACTGGGCCACCTTGGTTGTGGAATACGAAGGGCCGACCATAGATCGAGCGGGTTTGTTAGCCTACATCGTTTCTTATCGTGAACACGGTGACTTTCACGAGCAGTGTGTGGAGCAAATATTTCTCGACATTAAAGCTCAGTGTAAACCGGGCCAGCTCACTGTGTACGCTCGTTATGTGAGAAGGGGAGGCCTGGACATTAATCCATACCGCTCAACGCGGCCCCTCGCACCGAGCAACCATCGCACACAGCGCCAGTAACCATTGCTACAACTTACAGGTACACACATGGATTTAATACACGGCTTACTTAATCGGGTGTCTATTCAGCGGCTAGAGGCACCTGGCCCAACACCAGAGCAGATCGAAGTGATGCTGCAAGCGGCTTTACGGGCACCAGACCACGCCAACCTCAAGCCTTGGCGCAGCATTATGGTGGCAGGCGAGGGCCTCACGCGGCTAGGCGAGGTAATGCAACAAGCCCAGTTAGAGCGTAATCCAGACAGCGATCAGCTAGTGTTAGACCGATGCCGAAAAATGCCCAGCAGAGCTCCAAACTTGCTGGTATTAGTGGCCAGCCCAACAGACCACCCCAAGGTGCCGTTGGCCGAACAAATCCAAGCCACGGCCGCGGCAGGCTATGCCATGGTTTTGGCGGCCTTTGCTCAAGGTATAGGAGCGGTTTGGCGCACAGGCTGGGTGGTAGAACACCCTCTAATACGGCAAGCCTTGAAGGTAGAAGCACAAGAACAAATCATTGGCATGATCTATTTAGGCACACCCAGCGTGGCGCCCAAACCAGTGCCAAAAATCGACAGTGCAGATTTCATCACAGATTGGCATTAATGCATTGAATTTTATTGCTTTTGTGGACCCAAAAGCATAGAATCTGCGCCTGCAAATGGTGAGGTGTCCGAGTGGCCGAAGGAGCACGCCTGGAAAGTGTGTGTACCGCAAGGTACCGAGGGTTCGAATCCCTCCCTCACCGCCATATTCTATAAGTCGTTGTTAGTTATATAACTTCTTATTATTCAGCAAGTTACTTCGAGCGTTCATTCACAGGACTGGTACAGAGCACCAGTACAGTACGCCGCTTGGAGCATCAGAAATGGCAGCTATGGCAACACCTTGGAAACATCCAAATAGCGGTATCTACTACCTGCGTCTTGAAGTACCGATCTCTCTTCGACATATCATCGGCAAGAGAGAGATTAAAAAGTCCCTTAGAACCACCTCATTTTCTGCAGCCAAAACCCTGTTCGCGCAGAAGTATGCGGAAGCACAACAACTATTTTCTGCTGCGCGCCAAGCCCACACATACACAATAAAAGACGTGGATGTTTTGGCTCATAGATGGCTCGTCCAAACCACTGACAATTTTCAAACCGAAGAAGACCTAAACCTCTGGCTGCTGAAGTATTCGGAAGAATCCCGATATAGGGGGCGTGAAGAGGTTGCAGAGCCTGACATAGAAAAGTATGTCGAAGCACTAGCCAGTAGTTACGAAACACAGTTCTCAGTAGTTGGGGAGAGCGTAAACAAGCTGATGTTGGATAATGCTGTTTTTCTTGAGAAGGGAGGGAAGCTTCACAGCAGGCTTGTGGAGCGCATGGTACGTATGCATGTGGAGGCTTCCAAAATAGCGCATAAGCGCCACCTTGGCGATTGGAGTAGGTTGTCTAGGTCAATCCACGAAAATGCACAGCAGGGAATCTCTGATCTGCCTGAAAGCAATTTAACGACAGACTCTAGCACTGTTAGAGCAGATACTGGAAAAACGTTAGATGGCACTATCGCCCAGTTTTCCTCGTATAAAATTGAATGCAGCGACTGGGATGAGAAGACTCAGCGCGATGCAGAAATAGTATTTGATTTACTACGCTCATATACCGGAATACAAGTGGATATAGACGCAATCTCTCGGGAGCAGCTTAGAGCATTTTATAGCCTACTTCACCAACTTCCAGCTAACTACTCAAAGCGTAGAGCATACAAAGGCAAGGGTCTATTGGCTGTCTTGAGGGTTGCGAAAAGCGAGCATTGTAAACCTATAGCAGCAGCGACGGCGAAGAAAAAGATGTTGTTCGTCAAATCACTGTTTAAGTTCGCCTATCAGGAAGAGTGGGTGACGAAGAACAGGGCAGAAGGTCTCAAGAACCCTAGGACCAACGACTCCAAAAAACGCGAGGCTTTAACGTGTTCAGATATCAAACTTATATTCGACGCAACCGCTGTAGCTTCCCGAGCTTCAGACTACTGGCTACCACGTATTAGTCTTTCGACAGGGATGAGAGCGAATGAGATCCTGCAGTTAACAGCTCAGGACGTAAAAACAGTAAAGGGTATTCACTATATTAATATTAACGATGAAGTCGACACCGATACTGGGAAGCCTAAGAAAGTCAAACGATCCAATAGCCTTCGCAAGGTGCCTGTGCCCAATGTATTGATTGCATCTGGATTCATCGACTTCGTTAATCAATGCACAAGCAATCGACTTTTCCCATGCGTAAAGATCGGGAAAAGTGGCACTTACACTCAGCAATACAGTAAGCGCATCAACACATTGTTGTTCAAACTGGGAGTTAAACCACCATCCGATTCCAATGTGAAGAAAGACTTCCATAGCTTCAGGCACACCTTCAGGGCTCATGCCCGTCAGGCAGGGATCTCAAAGGAAATGGCTGACCTAATCGGGGGCTGGTCAGATCAAAGTAGTGCATCGGAAGGTGATAATTACGGTAGAACCTTTGACTTATTTATGGATCAACTAAAAGCTGAAATCGATAAGATTGATTACTCTGGTCTGGACTTTTAATCCCCTTCTTATTTCTTCTCGGTCAATTGGAGGCGCTCTTGCTAAGGGATGCGATGAACAACTTCTAAGATAAAAGACTTCGATTATCGTATCTCTCGGATCAACCCAAGTAACGATATAACCGAAAGGGATAATCATGTCTAAACTGTATCAAACCACCCGCTTACCCATAGATGAAATTAGCACATCATCTGAACTCCAAAACCGAATAGATAAGACAGGAACCGACGACCATCACGTCGAACACCTAGCGCAAGACATTGCACAGCACGGTTTAAAGACCAGATTAATAGTATATAAGATTGATGGAAAGTGCTTGTTGGTGTCTGGGCATCATCGCTTGGAGGCGCTCAGGCGTATTCAGCAGCATTCAGGCGTCATATCCAAAGTCCCAGTTAAACTCTATACGGGAACAATGGCTGACGCAGCTATTCACGCGTTCAGACAGAATCTAACTCCAGGTCAACCTCTGACAGCTCGCGAAAAACAGCAGGCTGCATATGAAGCTTTACTTCACCCGTCTACCGACTATTTTCGGAACCTGTCGTACAGAGCTGCCGGAAAGCAGTTGAGCGTAGGAAAGTCTAATATCAACACGATGCACAACGCTCTAAAAGTCTTATCTAGGCATTTTTCCGCGCTGCCTGATGACTGGAAACTTAATCCAACAGGAGTGTATGGCGAGTACCCATTGTGGTTCAAGACAAGACGTCTACATCTCTTGCTCAAAGGCGGTGAAGCAAATGATCTTAACATTATGAAGTCAACAAAATATCAAGGAAAGCTAGCAGCAAAACAATGGATGACACGCAATAAACCTTTGATAATATCGAATCCGGAAGACGCCCTAAGAACTCTCGTTACGGCCGAAGAGTTAGCTAAGTCCCTCAAGCACTATGAAGCAGCGATACTTGATCAGTTAGCTCGTGAGAAGAGTTTTAGGGATGGTTTATCGCCAGACGTCACCATTGCTCGGCGAGCATCTAAGTCGCTAGGAGTCGCGCCCTGGGGTGACATGGCAGACCTTAATACGCCATTTGAATACGTCACCGATGAGTTCGAACACTTCTAAGTGTTGGCTGTAGGTGTCTGAAGCTAATGTCCGCGGCGGACACCTTAGGGGCGTAGAGGCGGTTTTCATTTTGGTGGAAAGTTTTACAAAGGGCTATCCGACCTGCCTTCGCTTCGTCTTCCCCGGTGCCCCCTAGATTCCTTCAAGTAGCGAGAGCACTCGAGGTATTGCCAGCGAGCCTGCCCTTCATGAGAGCCTTAGCTAACTCTTCATTGAACTGTTTTTCGACTTCGTCATCATGGAAGATCGGAGTTTGATAATTAAGTACGCGGTGCGCGCTCAGTGTGGCTTCGACATAATTTGTGTCGAAGTGAGTATGTTGTGTACCGAGCGAAACTGAACTGAACTGAACTGAACTGGTGTTCTTAATATTGAAAGACACTCATTTAGAGATGTGTAAAAAAATTCATATGAAGATTTTTTTTGCATTCAGTCTGAAATTGTTATAATTTAATGGCGTTGATAGGTTCTCTGAAACGGGTACTAATCACCTAAAAACAATAATAGCAATGTGAAGGATTAATCTAATGAAACGAATACTATTGAAAGGCATAATGAGTGCGACGCTCATGACTGCATTTGTCAGTGCTCCTGCTCTGGCTTATGATTTAACCATCTTACATACCAATGATTTTCATGCTCGTTTTGAGCCAATTAGCAAGTATGATTCGGGCTGTAGTGCAGAAAGCAATATTGAAGGCAAGTGTTTTGGTGGTTCTGCGCGCTTGTATACGGCCATTAAAGAATCTCGTGGCCGTGTGGCCAACTCTATCCTTGTGGATGGCGGTGACCAATTCCAAGGTACGCTCTTTTACACATATTACAAAGGTCAGTTAGCGGCTCAGATGATGAACAGTTTGGGTTATGACGCGATGACCGTAGGTAATCACGAATTTGATGATGGCCCAGAAGTGCTGTCTGGCTTTATGCAGGCCGTTCACTTTCCTGTGCTTATGTCCAATGCCGATGTCAGCCTAGAACCCGCCTTGGCCAATAAACTGGTCAAGTCTGCCATCATTTGGCGAGGCGGTGAGCGGATTGGCCTGATAGGGGTGACACCAGAAAATACTGATGAACTGTCCTCCCCAGGGGAGCATGTGAAATTTTCTGATCCAGTGTCTGCTGTACAAACTGAAGTGGACAGTCTGAGTGAACGCGGCGTTAACAAGATTGTTGTACTGTCTCACAGTGGATATCAGGTGGACAAGGAAATTGCGGCGAACACTACAGGTGTAGACGTGATTGTAGGAGGTCATTCCAACACCTACTTGTCCAATGTTTCCGACCGTGCTGCGGGACCTTATCCTACTATGGTTAATGGTGTGGCTGTTGTACAAGCCTATGCCTATGGTAAGTTTCTAGGTGAGTTAAATGTTTCTTTTGATGCTCAGGGCAACTTAACCTCTGCCGCTGGTGAGCCTTTGATCATGGATTCTAGTGTCGAGGAAGATGTCATGATTAAGGCCCATGTCAGTGCCGCCAGTGAACCTTTGGAGACGATTCGTAATACCATTGTAGGACAAGCTAAAACAGCCATTGATGGTAGTCGTGAAAACTGCAGGGCAAAAGCTTGTGAGATGGGACAGTTGGTGACCACGGCCATGCTAGCCAAAGTGACTGATCAAGGAGTCACTATTGCCCTTCAAAATGGTGGTGGTATACGTGCTTCCATTGATGCTGGAGACGTCACGATGGGAGAGGTCTATACAGTTCTGCCATTCCAGAATACCTTGGCGACTTTTGAAGTTGATGGCGCCACACTGGTTGCTGCATTGGAAAATGGTGTTAGTCAGGTGGAAGAGGGCGCTGGTCGCTTCCCACAGGTAGCCGGTATTCGCTTTGCCTTTGATGTCTCTAAGCCTGCCGGAGAAAGAGTTTCCGATGTGCAGGTGGAAGAAGAAGGCAGTTGGGTAGCGATTGAACTAGATAAAACTTACAAGGCTGTGAGCAATAACTACGTTCGCAATGGCGGTGATGGGTACAAGATGTTGCGTAATGCGACAAATGCCTATGACTATGGTCCAGATGTTGCCGAAGTAGTGGCTGACTATATTGCGGCTAATAGTCCTTACTAGGTAACCAGCAAGTTGATTGATTAACATTAACTATTTGACTTGATGCGTCATGGCCCGGTTGTGTGAGACGGGCCATGATCTTCCTGCTCATAGCGGTTTTCCAGTTTTAGTTGAAGCTGGCAGTTGGAAAAGGCTTAGGTAATGTATTGCCAGTTCAAGGTTTTCAGAGATATATGCTGTGGTGTGGTAGTGATTACAGTGACCTGAGGAGCCTACCACTGTTTTTTCTGTCAACTGGTACGGAAGGCTGGTACAGTAAAGGTTAAGTGCTCGATTAATTATCTATAATAATCAATTAGTTATTTTGCTTGTGTGGTACCGAGGGTTCGAATCCCTCCCTCACCGCCATTTTCTCCTGAGAATCCTCAGGTAACTCATTGAAATGTCTATAAAAACCCACTGAATCCAACTGTGATGGTAGACATTTATGAGGACACAAAGCCCCCCTAAGCACCCAGAGAGTGGAGCGAAGCGGAACGACACTCCGTCCACACTATTCAATCCTTTGATTTTTAAGGGTTTTATTTTCGATTTGCTTCCTGTACGCCTCTTCTAATTTCGACCCATGCTTCGCACCCGTTTGTTGAACTCAAGCACGTGGATGCCGTTGGGTGCTTTAGGTATTCACAAGGTGGACGACATGGCGGAGCATGGCTTGGAACGGCTCCCCGTAGGCTGTGTGTTGCTTTATTTAGAAACTGACGTTTAATATCAGGTTAATCTCTTGCTGGAACCTCAATGAGTTTGCCACGTTGAATTGCACCTGCTTTATCGTACAGGGGCAGTTCAGCCAACTGGCCCTTATGCAATTTGCCATCAATACAACCTACACTAACCAAAGTGTTAGGTAGATACCCTGATTCCAGCATTAAAGCAATGCCAATACCTTGTTTTAAATAAGGTGACATAGCCCCAGCTGTAACTTTACCAACGGTTTGACCATCAACCATGATGGCTGCGCCAATATGGGGTTCTGCTGCACAAAGGACACCGATTAAGCGCGCTTCTTTAGGTGCATTTTTAAGCGCTGTCTGACCTATAAAGTCACCTTTTTCTTGATCCACAAACATGCCTAGCCCAACGTCGTAAGGTGTGGTTGAATGATCAAAATCTGAACCAGCATTCAGAATACCAGCTTCAATTCTGCGTATATGCATTGAGTCTAGTCCAA
>Ga0206681_10001313_pt1 | contig 11566 bp, 11 predicted proteins | sample M150012015metaG_FD_161048 | JGI IMG/M metagenome (GOLD analysis project Ga0206681, IMG submission 161048) | Ammonia-oxidizing marine archaeal communities from Monterey Bay, California, United States - M1 500m 12015 | ecosystem: Environmental > Aquatic > Marine > Intertidal zone | place: USA...
TAAGAAACGAACCATTCCAAATAAATGTGCAAAAACAAGCTCAGCTACTGATGAAGATGAGGCAGCAGGTGTATTGATTACATTAATTCCTTTTTCACGGGCATAATCTACATCAATGTTATCCATACCAACACCACCTCTTCCTACAATTTTTAAATGAGGACAAGCATCAATTAAATCCTTACGAACTGTGGTTGCACTTCTAACTAAAAGTACTTCATAGTTTTCTGAATTAATTTTACTCATTAAGTCTTCTTGATTTACTTTCTCAGTTGTAACATCAAATCCTTTTGCTTTTAAAGCATCAATCCCAGCTTGTGAGATTCCGTCATTTGCTAATATTTTTATCATCTTAATTATTTGCTAATTTTTGCATTACATTTACTAAAACTTGTACACTTTTTAAAGGTAATGCATTATACATTGAAGCTCTATAACCGCCAACTGATCTATGTCCTTTAAGTCCATTAATTCCGGCTTCATTCCACATAGTGTTGAAAGCTTCTTCTTTGCTGCTATCTGTTAATAAGAAACAAACATTCATGTTAGAACGATCTCCCTTTGCAGCAGTTCCTTCAAACAATGGGTTTCTATCAATTTCACCATATAATAAATCAGCTTTTGCTTGATTCATTTTTTCAATTGCTTCTACTCCTCCTAAATTCTTTAACCATTCTAAAGTTAGCATAGAAACATAAATAGGGAATACTGGTGGAGTATTGAACATACTTCCTTTGGAAATATGAGTATTGTAATCTAACATTGTTGGAATGTTTCTCCCAGTATTTCCAAGAATTTCATCTTTTACTATAACAAGTGTTGCTCCAGCAGGACCCATATTTTTTTGTGCTCCAGCATAAATTAAATCAAACTTACTTACATCAACTTTTCTACTAAAAATATCTGAGCTCATATCACAAACCATTAAAGTAGGACATGAGGGAAATTCTTTCATTTGAGTACCATAAATAGTATTGTTTGAAGTACAATGAAAATAATCTACATCAGCTGGGATTGTATATCCTTTTGGAATGTAATTAAAGTTGTTGTCAGATGAGTTTCCTAAAACATCAACCTCCCCTAAACTTTTAGCTTCAGTAATTGCTTTTGTTGCCCAAGTTCCAGTATTAGTATAGGCTGATTTTCCTCCTTCTGTTAATAAATTAAGTGGTACCATTAAAAACTCCATACTTGCTCCACCTTGTAAAAAAAGTACAGAATACCCATCAGGAACTTCTAATAATTCTTTTACTAAACTTTGTGCTTTATTCATTACTTCAACAAACGGTTTGCTTCTATGTGAAATTTCAATTAATGATAAATCATCATCATTAAAATTTAAAATAGCTTCTGATGCTTTTTTTAAAACCCCTTGAGGTAAAATGCAAGGTCCTGCTGAAAAATTATGTTTTTTCATTATTCTTTAATTCTTTCTAAATAAGCACCTTTTTCAGTGTCAATTTTAATTTTATCTCCTTCATTAATAAATAAAGGCACATTTATTGTAGCTCCACTTTCAGTTGTAGCAGGTTTTGTAGCATTTGTTGCTGTATTTCCTTTAACTCCTGGCTCAGTAAAAGCAATTTCTAAAGTTACATGTGAAGGTACTTGAGCAGATAATGGCATTCCTTCATCTGCATGGAATAATACTTCAACTGTTGCTCCTTCTTTTAAGTATTGAACATTTTCAATAAAATCTTTTTGCATCATTATTTGCTCGTAATCTTCATTATTCATTAAATGAAAATCATTTCCTTCAGCATATAAAAACTGATATTTTCTGTTTTCAACTCTAATAACATCAATTTTAACTCCTGATGTAAAAGTGTTGTCTAATAACCTTCCGGTATTAAGGTTTCTGATTTTAGTCCTTACAAAAGCAGGTCCTTTCCCTGGTTTTACATGTAAAAATGATTCAATCTTCCAAGGGTCGCCATTGTAGTTAAAACATAATCCGTTTCTAAAGTCTGCTGTAGTTGCCATAGTTTTATTTTTGATTATAACCTTTCATAATACCTCTTCCTGAATTTTGAACAAATGAGATGATTTCATCTCTTTCAGCTGAAGTATCAATTTCAGTTTCTATCTTTAAAATTGCTTGTGTATTGTTATTGTTTTTCTGAAAAAGTATTCTGTAGATAGCTTGAATTTCAGCTATTTTCTCATTTGAAAACCCTCTTCTTCTTAATCCAATTGAATTAATTCCTACAAAAGATAAAGGTTCTCTTGCAGCTTTTACAAAAGGTGGTACATCTTTTCTTACTAAGGATCCTCCAGAAACCATTGCATGTTTTCCTACAGATACAAATTGATGAATTGCAGAGAGTCCTCCAATAATTGCATAATCACCTATTGTAACATGACCTCCAAGAGCTACTGAGTTTACAATTACGCAATTATTTCCAACAACACAATCATGTGCAATGTGAGCATATGCCATAATTAAACAATTATTTCCAACTATAGTTTTTCCACTAGCTGATGTTCCTCTGTTAATAGTTGAACATTCTCTAATTGTACAATCATCTCCAATAATTGTTAATGATTTTTCACCCTCAAATTTTAAATCCTGAGGAATGGCAGATATTACAGCTCCAGGAAAAATTCTACAATTCTTTCCTATTCTAGCACCTTCCATAATGGTAACATTGGATCCTATCCAAGTTCCACTTCCAATTTCAACATCTTTTTCTATAGTAACAAAAGGTTCAATTACTACATTTCTTGCAATTTTGGAGTCAGTATGTATAAAAGCTAAAGGTTGATGCATGATTTATTTTTTAGGTGCTATTTGTGCTAGTAAATCTGCTTCAACAACAATTTTTCCATCAACAAATCCTTTTCCATGCATATGACAAAGTCCTCTTCTAATAGGAGATATTAAATTTAACCTAAAGATTATTGTATCGCCAGGGACCACTTTTCTTTTAAATTTTGCATTATCTATCTTCATAAAGAATGTTAGGTAATTTTCAGGGTCCTCTACTGTACTAAGAATTAAAACTCCGCCTACTTGAGCCATAGTTTCTAATTGTAGAACTCCAGGCATTACAGGTTCTCCTGGGAAATGCCCTCTAAAATAGTCTTCATCATCAGTTACAAATTTTGTTCCGATTATAGAATCATCTCTAATATCTCTAATTTCATCAATAAATAGAAATGGTTCTCTGTGAGGTAAAATTGTTTTAATCTTCTCCTTATTGTACATAGGAGCTTCATCAAAATTAATTTCGGGTGCTGTTTTTTTCATATCATCAATCATTATTTGCTTCAATTGTTTAGCAAAATTAGTATTATTTTTATGTCCTGGTTTATAGGTAGTTATTTTTCCTTTAATAGGCATTCCTACTAAAGATAAATCACCAATTACATCTAGTAATTTATGCCTGGCAGGTTCGTTTTTGTATCTTAAATCAAGGTTGTTAAGATAACCCCCTTCATTTACTTTTATGCTAGTTTTATTAAATGCTTTCTTTAGTTTTGAAAGTTTATCATCTGAAATTTTATTCTCAACAACTACAATTGCATTATTAATATCACCTCCTTTTACAAGATTATTATCTAATAATTGTTCTAATTCATGTAAAAAACAAAATGTTCTACTTGATGCAAAATCAGAATTAAACTCAGAGATTGAGTTTAAGGTTGCATTCTGAATTCCTAAAGTTTTGGAATTATAATCAATTTCCACATGAACTTGGTAGTTTTTAGCAGGTTCAGCAATTAAAACAGTACCTGTTACTTCATCTTTTAAAGTAATTTTTCTTTTGATTTCAAAGTATTTCCTTTTTGCACTAAGAGTTGTTGTGCCAGCTTTTTTAATTAAATCCACAAATTCCTTTGAGCTCCCATCTAAAATTGGGATTTCAATATTATCAACTTCAATAATTAGATTATCAATTTCAGCACCAACTATAGCTGCTAAAACATGCTCAACAGTATTTATTTCAGCATTGCCTCTTTTAAGTCCAGTACTTCTTTCAGTAGAAAAAACATTTGATACATCAGCTTTTATTTCTGCTTTGTTCTCCAAGTCTGTTCTAATAAATCTAATTCCTGAATTAGCCTTTGCAGGGGTAAGAGTTAAATTTGTAAAAACACCAGTGTGTATCCCAACTCCAGATATAGAAATGCTATTTTTAATTGTTTTCTGCATTCTTAAGAATCTATCTTTTTCTGTAGATTTCTGAGGGATTTATACATTTCAGGTAATTTCCTAAAAACAATATATGACCTTTGAAAATCTCTAATATCAAATGCCATAGGGCCTTGAACTACTTTTCCTTTTTCAGTAATATCTCCAGCAATTCCGCTTTGCCCGGCAACTTTAACTTCATCTGCAATATTTAAATGTCCTGAAACAGCCACTTGCCCTCCTATCATACAGTGCTTACCAATTTTTGTTGAGCCAGCAATACCTGTTTGAGCAGCAATTACGGTGTTTTTACCAATTATCACATTATGGGCAATTTGAATCATGTTATCAAGTTTCACTCCATTTTCAATAATGGTTGAGCCCATAGTTGCTCTGTCAATGGTTGTATTTGCACCTACTTCAACATCATTACCAATTTCAACATTTCCAATCTGACTAATTTTATTGTAATTATTGTCCTCATCTGGAGCAAATCCAAAGCCATCAGAACCAATTACTACTCCAGAATGAATGATGTTATCCTCTCCAATTTCACAATCATGATAAATAGAAACGTTTGGAAAAATAATAGTGTTTTTAGCAATTTTCACATTCTCACCAATATAACAATTAGGGTAAATTTTCACATTTTCACCAATAATTACTCCTTCACTAATAGTTGTGAAAGCTCCAATATACGCATCATTCCCAATAGTAGTATTGGTATTAATATCAGCTTTGTCTGATAATCCAATTTTATTGAATTTCATCTTATTATAAACTTGCAATAACTTACTGAAAGATGAATAAGCATCTTCAACCTTTATAAGAGTAGCATTGATGTTTTTATCAGGAGTAAATGAGTTGTTTACAATTACTACTGAAGCATTAGTTGAGTAAATAAAAGGAGTATATTTTTCATTTGCTAAAAAACACAAATCACCATGACAACCGTCTTCAATTTTTGCTACTGACCTTACCTCAACATTACCATTTCCCTCAATGTTCCCATTAAGTAAATCAGCAATTTGTTGTGCAGTAAATTTCATTCGGCAAATTTAATAATTTAATTGTTTTATCTGATTAAAATTAAAGGATGTTAGGATAGCATAAAAAGTACTTATTTACCGTTTTGTTTAGTGCATCAATACTAAACTGATCTGATGCAGAAGTAATGTCAATAACTTCTCCTGTTTTCATTAAAATATTAATGTTTGATTTTTTAATATTATAGGTGCTATTGCTTACTTTATTAGAGAAGATAAAATATTGAGCTTCTTCATTTGAGATTTTATTCTTCTTTGAAAATTCATTAACTTTTTCATCAATTTCTGCTTGTTTAAAATCAGTTTTTTGCACTTTAATTTTCAAAATTCTTCTATTCAGAATCATAGATGATAAATTTGAAAGGACAAAATCATTTTCATTTTTCCAATATTTTAAGCAGGTATAAATGTCATTATCATCTAATTCTGAGAAATTTAATAATAAATCAGGATTTTTATTAAAATCAGATGAGGTAAAGTTATTTTTTAAGAATAATGCTAGGGAAGGGGTAGTAAATATTTCCTTATTATTCATCATTAAATATTTTGCTCTTTTCAGAACTTTAATAAGCATGTTTTCGGCTGAAACAACTGTTTTGTGTAAATAAACTTGCCAATACATTAGCCTTCTTGCAATCAAAAATTTCTCAATCGAATAAATTCCTTTTTCCTCTACTACAAGATTGTCATCAACAATATTTAACATATTAATAATGCGTTCAGTTCCAATGTTTCCTTCAGTAACCCCTGAGAAAAAACTATCTCTTTTAAGATAATCCAACCTGTCCATGTCTAATTGAGATGATACAAGTTGATGTAAGAATTTTTTAGGATGTTTATTGTTAAATATTTCAATAGCCAAAGATAATTTTCCTTCAAATTGTGCGTTTAGGTTCTGCATAAAAAGAGAAGAAAGATGCTCGTGAGAAATGTCTGAAGCAATAGAGTGCTCTAAAGCATGAGAGAAAGGTCCGTGACCAATATCATGTAAAAGAATTGCGATTTTAAGTGCTTCAGCTTCTTCATTAGTAATTAAATGCCCTTTGTTTTTTAACTGAGTTATGGCTTTGTTCATTAAATGTAAACAGCCAATAGCATGATGAAAACGAGAGTGATGAGCGCCAGGATAAACTAGATATGAGAGTCCTAATTGGGCAATTTTTCGTAATCTTTGGAAAAAAGGATGGTCAATAAGGTCGGTAATTATTCCGTTTTCTAGGGTTACAAAGCCATAAATAGGGTCGTTAATTATTTTATCTTTTTTTCTTGAAAGCATATAGGCAAATAACGGATTTTTTTTAATTTTTGTAAAACATAAATCAATAAAATATGATAAAGATACTTTGGGCAGATGATGAGATAGATTTATTAAAACCTCACATTATTTATTTAGAAGGAAAAGGGTATGATTTAACATCAGCAAAAAGTGGTGATGAAGCATTAGAGATACTAGAAGAAAATAAATTTGATTTGATTTTTTTAGATGAGAATATGCCAGGTTTAACAGGCTTAGAAACTCTAACTATAATTAAAGAAAAACATGCAAATATTCCTGTAATTATGATTACAAAAAGTGAGGAAGAGAGCATAATGGAAGAGGCGATTGGCTCAAAAATTGCTGATTATTTAATTAAACCAGTAAATCCAAATCAGATATTATTAGCAATTAAGAAGAATATTGACTCAAGTAGGTTGGTGGAAGAAAAAACCACAAGCAATTATCAGCAAGAGTTTAGAAATATTAGTATGAAATTATCATCATACCTTAATAAAGAAGAGTGGTATGATATTTTTAAGAAACTTACTTTTTGGGAACTGGAGTTGGAAAAATCGGGTGATAATAGTGTAGAACAAATTCTTGAAATGCAAAAAACTGAAGCAAACTCTCAGTTTTTTAAGTTTGTAAAACAAAATTATAAAGATTGGATACAAGGAAATGATGCACCTTTAATGTCACATAATATTATCAAAAAGAAAGTTGCACCATTAATGAGTGATAACAAGCCCACTTATATGATTCTGATTGATAATTTAAGATACGATCAATGGAAAATTATTGAGCCTTCAATTTTAGAAGATTTTATTGTTGAAAGTGATGAAATGTACACTAGTATCTTACCAACTGCAACTCAGTATGCTCGTAATGCAATTTTTGCAGGATTGTTACCTTCTGAAATTCAGAAAAGACATCCTAATTGGTGGAAAAATGATGAAGATGAAGGTGGAAAAAATATGTTTGAAGAAGAGTTTTTGTTAGATAATTTACAAATGCTTGGTAAAGGAAATTCAAAAGCATCTTATACCAAAATTACTAATATTGATGCTGGAAGAAAAGCAGTAAACAGAATACCAAATATGAAGAATAATGCGCTTAATGTTATTGTTTATAATTTTGTGGATATGCTCTCTCATGCTCGTACTGACATGAAGGTTATTAAAGAATTAGCTGATGATGATGCTGCTTATAGGTCGTTAACTGCTTCTTGGTTTGCACATTCTCCATTAAAAGATATTATGAAACAAATTGCAAAGCAAGATGCAAATGTTATTATTACTACCGATCATGGAACAATAAATGTGAATAAGCCATCAAAAGTAATTGGGGATAGAAATGTAAATGCGAATTTAAGATACAAGCAAGGTAGAAACTTGAATTATCAAAAGAGTGATGTTTTTGAGATGGAAAAACCTTTAGAATTTTACCTGCCAATACAGAATGTAAGTAGTAAATATATTTTTGCAAAAGAGGATATGTATTTTGTGTATCAGAATAATTACAATCAATTTGTAAAGTTTTATAAAAACACCTATCAGCATGGAGGTGTATCTATGGAAGAAATGTTAATTCCAATAATTACTCTAAGAACAAAATAATGAGTTTAACTCTTTTTGCTGAAAATTTAGAAAGTATTCCTTCAGTTGCAAAACAAATTTTAGAGTACGCTTCACCTCATAAGAAGTTTGTTTTTTATGCTGAAATGGGTGTGGGTAAAACTACTTTAATAAAAGAGTTATCTTTGCAATTAGGAGTTACTGATGTTGTAAGTAGCCCTACCTTTTCAATTGTAAACGAATATTTAACAAAAGAAGATGGTAGCATTTATCATTTTGATTTTTACAGATTAGAAAACGAACAAGAAGCATTTGATATGGGGTATGAAGAGTATTTTTTTAATAACGACTATTGTTTTATAGAGTGGCCAGAAAAGATACCAACTTTAATTGAAGATGATATGGTAGTTATTAAAATGAAGTTAGAAGGAAAGAAAAGAATAATTGAAGTAATAATTTAGCTATGGCAGACAAAAAAATATTTAGTTCTTTTGGTTTAATGCCAAAAGAAGAAATGCTTGAAGTAAAACCTAACTTTAAGCAGTTGCAAATAGGAATTCCAAAGGAGTCTTCATTTCAAGAAAACAGGGTGAGTTTAACGCCTGATTCTGTGGGCTTGTTAGTTGCAAACGGACATAGTATAATCATTGAAAAGGGAGTAGGTGAGGCCTCAAACTTTTCAGATAAAGAATATATTGATAAGGGTGCTGTATTAGCTTATAGTAAGGAAGAGGTGTTCAAATCTAACTTTATTTTAAAAATTGAACCACCTACTAAGGCAGAGTTAGCCTTAATGAATAATGGCCAGAGACTTATTTCTGCTGTGCAAATGAGTACTCAAAAAGCTGCTTATTTTAATACTTTAAATAAGAAAAATATTACTGCATTTGGTTTTGAGTTTATTAAAGATAAACAGGAAAAACTACCTTTTGTAAGGATTATGAGCGAAATAGCAGGTAATACTGCAATGCTTATTGCTGGGGAGTATTTATCTACAGTCAACAAAGGAAAAGGTTTAATGTTAGGAGGTATATCGGGTTTAACACCTACATCTGTTGTCGTAATTGGAGCTGGAACAGTTGGAGAATATGCTTGCAGGACTTCATTGGGATTAGGAGCTTCAGTTATTGTTTTTGATGATTCTGTAACTAAATTAAGAAGATTACAAAATAACATAAATAGTAGAATTAGCACATCAACCTTACAGCCAAAATCATTGATGAAAGCTTTAAAAAGAGCGGATGTTGTAATAGCTGCTTTGCAAATTGGAAATGGAAGAGTTCCTTGTGTAGTAAGTGAAGATATGGTAATAGATATGAAAGAAGGTGCTGTTGTAATTGATGTTAGTATAGATCAAGGCGGAACTTTTGAAACATCTGAAGTTACCTCACATAAAAAACCTACTTTTACTAAGCATGGGGTAATACATTATTGTGTTCCTAATATTGCATCAAGGGTTTCAAGAACAGCATCAATGGCTATAAGTAATTTACTTACCCCTATTTTGCTAAAAATATCAGAAGAAGGAGGAGTGGAGAATACTATAAGAAAACACGAGTGTTTAAGGGAGGGGGTTTATGTTTTTAATGGTAGCCTTACTAATAGTGTTTTGAGTAGAAACTTTAAACTTCCGTTTAAGGATTTAAATTTAATAATGTCAACAAGATAAATTTTGGGAAGAAGACTTTTGTTTTTCGGATTTGGTGCTTTAATAAGCGTATTTTTTCTGTCAATGGGGCCAGAAAATAGGTTAAAAGATACCTTTTATGCCTATATGAATTACTTTGATATGGATAAGAGAGTTATTTCTCATCTTTACCCAAATACTACTGATGATGAGGGGAATGTAATTTCTATTGATCCTGATTTTTCAACTAAAGCAGAATGTCAGTTAGTGTATTATAACCTTACAAAAGAAGAATTATTAACTGTTTTGGAAGATGGAGAAGTGAATTTTGAACTTTCAGATGAAGATGGGGAACCTTGCCAGTATTATGTAATTGAAAATACGGTAAAAGGACAAAAACTAGCAGTTGAGTTTGAGCTCTGTTACTACAATGACAAAAGTGTTAGGGTTATGTCTTTTACTTCCGATAAAGAAGAAGAAGTTTGTAACTTCTAATTCGTTTTTCTCCTTTTCTTTTCCTCAATAATATTTGTGAGCTCACGCCCCATTTGTCCAGCAATTGAGGTATTTTCTTCTGCACGCCTAATTAGGTAAGGTAGAACATCTTTTACAGGACCATAAGGAACATATTTTACAACATTGAATCCTGCTTTAGCTGCATTGTAGGAAATATGATCACTCATACCTAAAAGTTGAGAGAAATAAACTCTTTTATCATCTTTGGAGATAGAATGTTTTTCTAATAACTCAATTAGTAATACTGAACTATCTTCATTATGCGTACCTGCACAAACTGATACAAAATCAATATTTTCTATACAAAGTGTTAGTGCTTTATTGTAATCAATATCAGTATTTTCTTTTGCAGTGTGAACAGGGCAATCGTAACCTTTTTCTTTAGCTCTTTCAATTTCCTGCTCATGATAAGCACCTCTTACTAATTTTAAACCAACAAAGAAGTTTTTCTCTTTTGCTAGTTTTAAAAGCATTTCTAAGTGTGCAACTCTATCGTTTCTGTATAGTTGAAGTGTATTGAAAATCCATGCTTCTTTTTTGTTGAACTTTTGCATCATTGCAATAGCAATATCATCAATTTCGTTTTGTATCCAGCTTTCTTCTGCATCAATAAATAGTGGAACTTTATTCTCGCTTGCTATTCTGCAAATGTTTTCTATTCTACCTTCAAAAGTGTTCTTTTCTATTTCCTCCTCTTTAGTTAGTTTTAGTTTAGAACTGATTTTTTCAAGTAGTGCAAAACGAGCCAAACCAGTAGGTTTAAATACTGAAAAAGGAATACTACTTTCAGTTTTTGCTTTTTTGATAGAAGCAATGGTTTCATTCATGGCTCTATTAAAATCTTCTTCATTTTCTTTTCCTTCAGCAGAAAAATCCAGAATAGTGCCGATATGGGATTTCCAAAGTTTATCAATAGTATCTTGACTATTTGTTATTGTTGTACCTCCACAAAAATGCTTATAAACTGTTGCTCTGATAATTGGGTTTATTGGTAGCTTTAACCACATTGCAACTTTTACAAAAGCTGTAAGTGTTTTTGAGATAATTGGATTGCTTATAGTTTTAAATAGGAGATAAGCTCTGCTTAAATCTTTATCTGATTTATCTTCAAAAGCTACTTTAATATTGTTAAACATAATGTGTTTCTTTATTTTGGCAAAAATAGAGTTTTCGTAAAAAGACTTTATGCTTTATTGTATAATTGTTATTTAACTTTTCTACTCATCATTAAACCATCTCTTACAGGTAATAGGATTGTTTCAACTCTATCATCTGCTAGCATTTTTTTATTGTAAGAATCTAGCGACTGAGTCTCTTTGTCTTTTTCAGCTTTTGTAACCTTACCACTCCAAAGTACATTATCAGCAATTATATAGCCACCGATATCCATTTTATCAATAAGTAAATCGA
>Ga0206681_10001315_pt1 | contig 11558 bp, 10 predicted proteins | sample M150012015metaG_FD_161048 | JGI IMG/M metagenome (GOLD analysis project Ga0206681, IMG submission 161048) | Ammonia-oxidizing marine archaeal communities from Monterey Bay, California, United States - M1 500m 12015 | ecosystem: Environmental > Aquatic > Marine > Intertidal zone | place: USA...
GTATCCTATTTTCCATTCTAATAAGATTAGTCTGACAACTTGTGGCACATTTACCAAAGCAAAAGCCCCTGTCGTGAAACAAGGGCTTTGTAACGGTGGGCGTTGAGAGATTTGAACTCCCGACTTCCTCCTTGTAAGGGAGGCACTCTGACCAGCTGAGTTAAACGCCCTAAATTTCGGCGCGAAATTAGGCCACTTTTTTCGTTTTTGAAGTAGACTTTTTGATCGTTTTCTTGCGTCCGTTCAATCCAGGTAACGCTACATCGATCACATCCATCATTTCTTTCGCAAAATGAAAATCCAAATCTTTCTTGATATGTTCCGGAATGTCTTCCAGATCTTTACGATTATGATCTGGTAAAATAATAGTCTTGATCCCGGAACGGTGAGCGGCAGTTACCTTTTCTTTCACTCCACCAATAGGCAACACATTTCCGCGAAGCGTAATTTCACCGGTCATAGCTACTTTATTTTCCACCGATTTTCCCATCAGCAAAGAAACAATGGCCGTAAACATACTCACACCAGCCGAAGGGCCGTCTTTCGGAATCGCACCCGCAGGTACATGTACATGGATATCGGTTTCCTTGTTGAAATCTTCGTCCAGCCCCAGGATATCCGTATGAGACCTTACATAGGTCATTGCGGCGGTGGCTGATTCTTTCATCACATCGCCCAGTTGCCCAGTAAGAGTCAAGGTACCCTTTCCTTTCATTTTGGAGGCTTCTACAAATAGAATATCGCCACCGGCAGCTGTCCAAGCTAATCCAGTGACAACACCTGGTTTTGTTGTCCTTTCCGCAATTTCAGAATAAAAACGGGGCGCTCCCAGATATTCAGTGACTTTCTTTTTGTTCACGCGAATCTTTCTTGATTTTTTTTCAACCTGATCACGAGCCACTTTCCGAAATACATTGGCAATTTCCCGTTCCAAGTTTCGGACACCTGCTTCCCGGGTATATGAATTAATCAATTCCTTAACTCCCTTTTCATCCAGTGTAACATCTTTCTTCGTAAGGCCGTTTTCTTCTAGCTGTTTGGGAATTAAATGTCGTTTTGCAATCTGAACTTTTTCATCTTCAATGTAACCGGAGAAATCAATGATTTCCATGCGGTCTTTCAAGGCCGGTGGAATAGGATCCTGGTAATTCGCTGTGGCAATAAACATTACTTTGCTCAAGTCAAAATCCACTTCAAGGTAATGATCGTTAAAGGTATTATTTTGTTCCGGATCCAATACTTCCAACAAAGCCGAAGAAGGGTCTCCGCGATAGTCCATACCCAACTTATCAATTTCATCCAGCATAAATACTGGGTTATTAGTACCGGCTTTTTTCAAATACTGAATAATTCTACCTGGCAGTGCACCGATATAAGTTCGACGGTGACCACGAATCTCCGCCTCATCTCTCACACCACCAAGAGAGATGCGAATAAATTCTCTACCCATCGATCGAGCAATTGAGCGACCCAGCGATGTTTTGCCTACCCCTGGAGGCCCTGCAAAACATAGAATCGGTCCACGGATTGCCCCTTCGGGATTTTTCTTCATTTTCAGTGCCCGTACTGCTAAGTATTCCAGTATTCTTTCTTTCACTTTATTCAATCCAAAATGGTCTTCATCAAGAATAGCTTTTGCATCCGGTATATTGATCGAATCTTCGGAAGTCTTCGACCATGGTAATTCCGTAAGCCAATCTAGGTAAGTTCGTGATACAGTATATTCCGGAGACTGGGTAGGGATTTTTGAAAGACGATCTAATTCTTTCAGAGCTACCTTTTCTGCTTCTTCAGGCATCTTAGCTGCTTTGATTGCGTCTTCGATTTCCTTTAGTTCAACATGCGATTCATCCTCGCCCAACTCCCGTTTAATGGCTTTCATTTGTTCCCGTAGATAATATTCCCGCTGGGATTTGGCAATTTCATCATGAACTTCGGTCTGAATTTCTTCACCTAGTTTAATACGTTGAATTTCTTTAGTTAAAATTTTTATTGCTTTCTCAACTCGCTTTTTGATATTTAGTTCTTCCAAAACATCCTGCTTTTCATGATTCGGAACGGTAAGCAAGGAGACAGCACGATCAGCAAGGCGGGACGGTTTCTGGATATTAGATAACATTCCGGTATGTTCTTCGCTGAGGTTGGGAGCAACCTGAATCAATTCATCAAAAACCGTGCGGAGATTATTGGCCATAGCCTCTAGCTCTACATCATCTTCCTGTACCTTATCAGACATGCGCTGAGTAGTAGCACGGTAATAAGGTTCGCTTTCTTCAAATGATAAAATCTTGACACGATCAATTCCCTGCACAATAGCTGATTTGCTATTATCAGGCATATCAAATACTTTAAGAACCATTGCTAGTGTTCCAAATGAATACAAATCTTCAGGATTCGGATCTTCAATGGATCCGTCTTCCTGAGCCACCACAACAATATGTTTGCTGTTCGTGGGTAATTCATTAATCAATTTCAGAGATTTATCACGGCCAATGTAAATGGGGATAACCTGTTGCGGGAATAATACCGTATTCCGCAGGGGCATAATTGGATAGGATTCGCTTTCCTCCAGAAGTTCTTCATTCATATCTTTTTCAATTTCGTCATTCATGACATTCCTTATTTTATATCCAATACCAATTAATCAAACCTTATGCCATATGCAATAATATGCTTATATGACGTATAATTATCAAAAATATATCTTTTCTCTGCCATATAGGTTTACTTTGGTAACATATGGCAAGAAACACAATTTTCACGGAATTCGTGGGCCATTTGCTTTGCTATCACTGGTCCAGATCCAAAATTCATTTCACGTTCAGTAGCATGACATCTTAAACAGGTACTTTCATCAATATACTGCATATGGGCCACAAAGTTCGAAAGTTTTGGCGGCACTTTTCCATCAACTAGGATCAAAGGAGGTTCGGTAACTGCAATTTCTGGCTTCATTTCAATTCCTTGATCGGCATAAATCATCCAAACTAAAACTAACCCGGCAACAACCACCATTCCGTAAATCATGTTTTTATATTGATTCAATCTTCTATCTTTACCAAGCGGGCCTGTTCATCTGCATGGTATGAACTCCTTACCAATGGGCCTGATTCAACCACGCGAAATCCCAATTTGAGACCGATTTGTTTATAATCTTCAAATTCATGACTTGCGACATAACGGTCAACGGGAAGGTGTTTTATTGTTGGTTGTAAATACTGACCGATTGTAAATATTTCGACCCCCAGATCTACAACTTCTTTCATGGTTTCGATAACTTCATCTTTTACCTCGCCTAGGCCAACCATCATACCTGATTTCGTCCGCAAACCATAAGCCACCGATTCCTTTAAAACATTCAAACTACGAGACCAAACCGCCTGGGCCCGAACTTGCTTACTGATCCGTTCCACGCATTCTACATTATGTGAAAATATTTCAGGTCCCGCCTCAAATACTGTTTTTAACGCTGGCAAATATCCCTGGAAATCAGGCGTCAATACTTCTACTGTACATTCTGGTACATGGTGATGGACCTGTCGAATCGTTTCGGCCCAGATTTTGGCTCCAAAATCCTCCTTTATATCATCACGATCTACAGAAGTAATTACTACATGTCGCAAATTCATTTTCTGAATTGCCGTAGCTGTTCGAACCGGTTCCATCCTATCCACACTAATTGGTTTTCCAGTGCCCACTGAGCAAAATCCGCAGGCACGTGTACAGATATCGCCTAAGATCATAATGGTCGCTGTTCCCCGATTCCAGCATTCATAAATATTTGGGCAGCGTGCTTCTTCGCACACCGTATGGAGATTATTCTGGGCAACCACATTTTGAACAAATCGGTAATCTTTACCATAATGGAGGCGGATTCTGGGTTTATTACCAGCAATTCGATTTGTAAGTGTTTTCATCAACTCACTTTCTGAAACAGGAAAATCATGTAACGTTTATACTTCCGGAATTCATTACTATCTAATAATGATAATTGCTTCATCTTTTCATTGACTCTTTTACCAAAGGCTTTCTTGAGTATTTTCATAATAAAAGAATAGTTTTTATCCATATAGTTGGATGAGAATTCAACTGTTGGGTAAATATAGCGCTCCATAAATGCTTTGGCGCTGTCAAGGGTAGGCATTGTGTTTTCCGTTTGATCATATTCTCTTAGAAGTTTAAAGCCATATTCTTTTCCAATCTCCATATATACTTTTTCATTATGGGAGGCTTTAATATGCCAATCACCACTACCATCATTATGATGCAAAAAATAATCGGAGGCCAATAGGTAACCACCTTCCCGAATAGTTTTTCGAGCAGTTTTCCATCCCGGTTGAATTTGGATATAACAGGCACTTTCACTTTCCAAAACAAGATCATACTGTTTTTCAGGTTCAAAATCTTCAAACTTGGAGCGGTGGAATTTGACTTCACCATTATACTTTTCTGCAAATACCTTTTCTTGGTGCTCATCAGGAGAGAGTGCTTCCACTTTATATCCTTTATTTAAAAGATAGCTGGAATTACCCCCGATCCCAGCACCGACATCAAGTATTGTTTTCACATCTTCTGGGATAAAGGAAGTCAGATGTTCTATGTATCGATCTTGGGCAGCAACTATGTCATGCAGTGACAGATTTTCTGCACTCACCAATTTAGGGTCATCCCAAAAACCATAATGCAGATAAGGGGAACGAACTGATTCCGAATAGAGTTTCAGAACGTGATCAATTGGCATCAGAGTAGTGTTTCTAAATTCATATTCTCAAGATTCTCCCGCACGGTATCAACAAATTGGCTTCCACCCGCACCATCGATCAAGCGATGATCAAAGCCCAAGGATAAAACCATCATACTTTTAATTCCAATGGTATCGCCTTCTTTAGTTTCAATCACAACCGGTCGTTTTTTGATAACACCTACACCAAGGATTCCAACATTAGGCTGGTTGATAATAGGTGTACCCATTGTTACATTAAAAACTCCGAAATTTGAAATTGAAAATGTAGAGCCTTGTAACTCGTCAGGATTAAGCTGTTTATTCCTAGTGCGCAAAGCCAAGTCTCTTACTTTTCGGCACAAGCCTAAAAAATTAAGTTCCTCACATTTTTCAAGTACCGGTACCATCAGACCCTTATTTACAGCAACAGCCATACCCATATTTACATTTTTGTGGTAGACAATGGAAGAATCCTCAAGGGAAGCATTCATTTCCGGTTGACTATTTAAGGCTTTTACACAAGCCCGGATAATAAATGGTGTGTATGTCAGTTTATAACCTTCCCGCTGGTAAAAAGTATCTTCCTGCTTGTTCACATAATTCACGATTGCGCTCATATCAACTTCTGTCATCACATAGACATGGGCAGAGGTATCAAGGCTATTTCGCATGTGTTCCGCTATCAGTTTACGCATATTATCCATCTCGACTGTCTCATCCAATCTTGAGAAAGCAGGTGGTTCTGCTAAAGGTTGTGCCATATCCGATTGTTTTGCAGATGGAACGGTCAATCGGGATTTAAGATAATTTAATACATCAACCTTGGTCACCCTACCGCCCTTACCCGTACCTAAAATTGTCATTAATTCGTCTATTTCTATATTATTCTCGATCGCAATTTTATTTACAACAGGAGTGAAAAATTTCTTTTCACCTGACTGTGGTTTTGTTTTTGGTGATATCGCCTTTGGTACTTCAACAATTTTATCCTCAACTAATTCTTCAGTTTTCTGTTCTGATACCAATGACTGAGTTGATTTATGAACCAAAGCCGCATCACTATCTGTTTCCACCTTGGCAATCACTGTCCCCACTTCCATTATATCATTTGGTTTAGCCAGGATTTCAACAATGGTTCCAGCTGTAGGGGAGGGGATTTCAGAATCAACTTTGTCGGTTCCAATTTCCAGCAGGATTTCATCCATTTCGACTATATCCCCGATTTTTTTTCGCCATTCAATAATGGTACCTTCTGTAATGGATTCACCCATCTTGGGCATGACAATATCTATAACCATCAGTACTCCAATAATTCTGTTAACGCCTTTTGAACATCACTGGTCTGCGGTAAAACTTTCTCCTCCAAAAACCAGTTGTAAGGCACATGTGCATCGGCAGCACCAACCCGTTTTATGGGTCCGTCCAGTGATTCAAAATGCTGATCAGCAATAATAGCTGCAATTTCCGCACCGGGTCCATTAGTAAGCACGTCTTCATATACCACTAACACTTTCCCTGTTTTGGTTACGGAAGCTTCAATAGCATCATGATCTAAGGGGTTTAATGTCCGTAAGTCCACAATCTCCACCAATCCATGATCAATGCCTAAGGCCTTTACCGCTTCAATTGATTTTTGCACCATAGCTCCCCACGTAATAATTGTTGCTACTGACCCTTCTTGCACCACACTCGCCTGACCAAATGGTAGAATATAATTTTCATCCGGTTCCGGTGTGGCAGCAAATCCTTGTCGATATAAGCCTTTGTGTTCCATAAACAGCACCGGATCATCCATTCGACATGCTGCTTTTAACAAACCTTTGGCATCGGCCGCATTAGAAGGATAAGCAATCCGAATCCCTGGCATATGGATGAAATAACCATCGATCGATTGACTATGGCAAATGGCGCCGTGTATATATCCGCCAACAGGTACTCTCATTATTAACGGGCATTTCCATTTTCCATTCGAGCGATACCGCATCGAAGCAACTTCATTTCTTATTTGCATCATGGCAGGCCATATATAATCACCGAATTGGATTTCAACACAGGGTTTCCAACCGGTAACGGCCAATCCTACAGCTGTACCAATAATAGACGCTTCCGCCAGAGGTGAATTAAACACTCTTTTCTTTCCAAATTGATTCATTAACCCTCGAGTAGCGGTAAAAACACCTCCTTTTGGGTCAGCAATATCTTGGCCATAGATTACTATCTTTTCATCACGTTCCATTTCTTCCGCCATGGCATGATTAATGGCATCCACCAATACAATTTTGTCATTTTTGATATTGAATGTTGTTTCTTTTAATGCTGGCTGATTGGTATACACATGATCCAAAGCCGTATTTTGATCTGGGTGGTCCTGTTGATCTGCCCATTCTGCATCTGTATCTACTTGCTTTTTTACTTCATCTCTAATTTTTTCAAAATCCTTGGATGTGGCAATTTTTGCTTGGATACAATCAGTTTCAAACTTGATGATCGGATCTTTATTAAGATCTTTATTTAATTCATCCTTCGATCGATATTTCCGCTGATCATCTGAAGAAGAGTGAGACAACAAGCGAACTACATGAGATACAATAACTGAAGGGCCTTTGCCCTTCTGGGCCCGTTCTATTGCTTGTTGGAACGCCAAGTTTGTTTCAAAAAAGTTGGTTCCATCTACATCGTACCGCGACAGGTTTTTATATCCTGCGACCAGAGCAAACACAGAGCTTCCAGCGGTCTGTTCAGAAATATGGACACTGATGGCGTATTCATTATCCTCAATATGAAAAATAACCGGTAATTTTTCCCGGCTGGCCCAGTTCAAGGCTTCATGAAACTCACCTTCGCTTGAACTTCCTTCCCCTGATGACACATATACGATTTCTTTTGTTTCTTCCCATTTCCGTGACATGGCACAGCCAACAGCCTGTAAAAATTGAGTTCCGGTAGGACTGGATTGACTGACAATTCGCAAATCTTTATGACCATAATGCTGGGGCATTTGCCGGCCTCCAGAATTGGGGTCATCCTTTCGAGCCAAAAATGAAAGCAGTTGTTCTCTTCCAGTCATACCCAGACCAAGACAAAGCGCCGCATCACGGTAATAAGGATAGGCCCAGTCCTGACCAGGATTCATATTTACCGCAGCCGCCATTTGAGCTGCTTCATGTCCAGAACAACCGATATGAAAAAAGGCCTTTCCCTGTTTCAACATAATCAACTGCTTTTCATCCAGCCTTCGGGCCAATACCATTTTTCGGTATATTTCTAATAATTCTTTTTTCTGAAATCCGTGCAGCCTGGGCATTAATTCACACCCGCCTTTTCCTGATTTTGAAATGCCTGATGAAATGACTTTAATATACTTTTTTTCACTTCACCCATATTTAGTTTTTCCCCAATAATCTTTTCCATAGACGTAACACCGTATTCAAAAATACCACAAGGGATAATGCCACTGTAATAATCCAGGTCTGTATTTACATTCAGAGCAAAACCGTGCATGGTAACCCATCGTGAAATTCGTACCCCCTGGGCTCCAATTTTTTCATCACCTACCCAAACACCTGTTAATCCTTCTTTGACATCTGCTTTAATTTCATATTCATTTAGTGTATCGATAATAACTTGTTCTAGTCTACGCATATACCAACTTATACTTGTGGTATACCGATGCAGATCAAGGATTGGGTATCCTACTAATTGGCCTGGGCCATGATAAGTGATATCACCACCTCGTTCAATATGAAATATCTTTGCATCCTCTGGAGCGGATTGGAGCAGATGATTTTCATTCGCATTTTTTCCTAGAGTGTAAACAGACTCGTGCTCTACAAGCAAAAGCGTATCAGTTGTATCTCCATTTAAAACTTTCTGGTGATAACCTTTTTGAAGATCCCAGGTCGACTGATAATCCATATAACCGAGGTCAATCACTTTGATATTTGTTTGATTAGGCATTTACTGATGCACACCTTGTCCAAATGCATCTAAAGCAGCTTCCATTATAGCTTCAGATAATGTTGGGTGGGCATGGACCGTCATGGCAATTTCCTGCCAAGTTGTTTCTAATGTTTTGGCCACACCCAATTCTGCAATCATTTCTGTCGCTTCGCTACCCACAATATGACACCCCAATAATTCTCCATATGTTTCATCAAAAACAATTTTGACAAATCCAGTAGAATCCCCAGTCGCTAAGGCTTTCCCACTGGCTCGAAATTCAAACTTTCCAACTTTAATTTGGTGCCCTTTATCTATGGCGGTCGCTTCTGTCATACCCAGTGAAGCCACCTGAGGCTGGCAATAGGTACATGCGGGGATATTGCTATAATCGACTGGATGGGTGGTATTCCCTGCTGCATGTTCAACTGCCACATGCCCCTGGGCAGAAGCTAAATGTGCCAGCCAAGGCGGGCCGGAGACATCGCCAATAGCATAAATATTTGGAACCGAGGTTTGATTAAACTCATTAATGGTTATAGCTCCTTGATCGGTGGCAACACTAATTTCTTCTAAGCCAATATTTTCAATATTTCCTGTAACTCCTGTTGCTACTAATACAATATCCGCATTAAGGACCTGGGTATTATCCCCCTTTTCAGCATTCACCTTCACTTTGGTTTTTAGTTTTTTAATACTAGTCACTTTTGTTTCTTTATAAATCTTGATTCCAGATTTCTTGAAACTTTTTTCTACTTCTTTTGAAACGTCTACATCCTCATTCGGAAGGATATCTGGCATCATCTCAATCAGATGTACTTCCGTTCCATACTCATTATAAAAATAGGCAAATTCGACACCAATCGCGCCGGCACCAATGATCACCATCTTTTTGGGTGGTGATTTCAAAATCATGGCCTCCTTGGATGTGATCACTTGTTTCCCATCTGGTTCTATACCCGGAAATACACGTGGCCGTCCACCAGTGGCTATTATGATCTTTTCCGCTTTGAGGGTATTCTTTTTTTTGCCTTTTTCAACTTGAATTTTATTAGTCGATTTGAACACGCCACGGCCAGTTATGTGGGTGATCTTATTTTTCTTCATTAAAAATTCAACGCCTTTGGATAGACGATCAGATACATCTCGGCTACGTTTGATTGTTTTACCAAAATCCACATCATATTTTGGAATATTAATACCAAATTTTTTGCTGTTTTTAACATAGTTAAGAATTTCAGCATTTTTGAGCAGTGCCTTTGTTGGAATACACCCCCAGTTCAGGCATATACCACCCAATCGATCTTCATCAATAATTGCAATTTTTTTACCTAATTGAGCTCCACGGATCGCAGCAACATAACCTCCAGGTCCACCACCTAAAACAATAATGTCAAACTGTTCCATAATCTCTTTCAACTTTTGCTACCCGTAAAAAATAATCTTCGTACCAATCACTTATACCCTTTGTCTGGGCTTCCTGATGTGCAAGATTCTCCTTCCATTTGGATATCGATTCCGCATCACTCCAATAACAGGCTGTAATACCATAACCATTTTCATTTCGCACAGATTCCATCCCTAAATACCCCGGCTGATCTTTTACCATTTGATCTATTTTTTCAGCCATTTCGTTATAACCGTCACTAGAATTATTTACCCGCCTTGTGGTGAAAATAACCGCATAATATGGCGGTTTGGGTGTTTGACAAAAATTCATTTACCAATAATGCTTAAAAATTCAGCTCTTGTTTCGGCAGATTTTCTAAATTGGCCCAGCATAGCGGAAGTGGATGCATAGCTATTTTGTTTTTCCACCCCACGCATCTGCATACAGAGATGGCGGCCTTCCATAACAACAGCTACACCAATTGGTGTTAGCACCTCTTCCAATGTGTTGGCTACCTGAGATGTTAACCGTTCTTGAAGTTGAAGTCTGCGAGAAAACATATCTACAATCCGCGGAATTTTTGATAGACCAATCACTTTGCCATTAGGCAAATAACCTACATGTGCCCGACCAAAAAAAGGAATCATATGATGTTCACACATTGAGAAAAATTCAATATCTCTGACTACCACCATTTCACTGCAATCTTCATGAAAGACTGCCTCATTAATAATATTATTTACATCAGCGCGGTATCCTTCAGAGAAATATTCCCAAGATTTAGCGACACGTTTTGGTGTTTTTAACAATCCTTCCCGATTCGGATCCTCTCCAATTGTCTCAATTAAATTTTTCGTAAATTTTTCTAGTTGATCAAATTTTTTCGTCATTACATCGACTCCTAACTAAATGAAAGTTTTTCCTATTCATCATGAGCTATATCAATTTTTCCTTTTAATAGATAAATAATTCCATAGATAATTGGTGTATCAATTAATGCCATCATCATCTTAAATAACCATCCATCTATAATTGCTGAAAATATTTGATCTGTTTCCCATACGCCAACAAATAGGATACATATTACTAATGTTGTATCCACAAACTGTGAAGCTATCGTTGAACCATTATTTCTAAGCCATAAATGTTTTCCATTTGTCAACTTCTTCCAAAAGTGAAAAATTCTTACATCGATGAACTGAGCAAATAAATAGGCTATCATAGATCCTGCAATAAGCCTCCACGCATTTTGAAAGACCGCATTATAAGTAACATCATCAACGATTGAAGTAGGTATTGAGTTAAACTGACCTCCAAGCCATAAAAATAACAAAACAAATAATGAAGCAATAAAACCTGAGAAGACCACGAGGTTAGCTTTTTTCTGTCCGTAAAGCTCTGAAATTAAATCTGTGACAAGGAATGTTAATGGATAAGGGAGAATACCAGCAGAAACAACAAAAACCTTAAAGCCAAAATCAACTGCTACAAATTTATTCGCAATCA
>Ga0206681_10001316_pt1 | contig 11555 bp, 11 predicted proteins | sample M150012015metaG_FD_161048 | JGI IMG/M metagenome (GOLD analysis project Ga0206681, IMG submission 161048) | Ammonia-oxidizing marine archaeal communities from Monterey Bay, California, United States - M1 500m 12015 | ecosystem: Environmental > Aquatic > Marine > Intertidal zone | place: USA...
TCAGGATTTACTCGAGCAAGAAGACGTGCTGCCTTTCCTCCAATCCTACCGACCTTTGCAGCCATGAGCAAGCAAACCGCCACCATTCATTTCGAAGTCACCACCGACGAGAACCGCATCCCCTCTGAAATTCGCTGGTCAGCCAGCGACGCCGGTATTGAAGGGGCAGTGACCGGTGCCATCGCGCTTCGCGTGTGGGACGGTCAACAGGCCTTGGCTATCGATTTGTGGGATCGTCAAATGTCCACCGATCAGATGAAGGCTTTCGTTGTGCAATCAATGATGACCTTGGCCGATACGCTCGAGCGGGCCACCCAAGACCAGCCGGCTGCCGGTGCGATTCGAGGGTTCACCCAAGAACTTGCCGAGCGCATCGGGGTGAGCCCCAGCCAAGATTAAATACACCCTACTCTCCTGTGATATTCAGGCGATCACCACGATAGATTTGGTTTGTCTGTGCGATAAACGAGAGGACCTCCTGTTTGCCGTCCCCCTTCACTGCTGAGGTGATGAAATGCGTCGGCATCGCCGACCACAAGGTTAGCATTTTCTTCGTGTAGCGCGGCAGCATTTGCTCTCGCTCGTCCAGCGTGAGCTTGTCTATTTTCGTGAAAATCATTGCAAAGGACAAGCCCGCATCGGCCATCCACGCCATGAAATCAAGGTCCTTTTTCTGAGGCGGTATCCGCGCATCGATAAGCATCATCACGCACATTAAATTCTCGCGCTTGGTCAAGTATTCACGTGAAGTGCGGTCCCATTGTCCACGGTCCTTTTTGCTCACCTTCGCGTAACCAAACCCCGGCAAATCAACCAAATACCAATCCCGATCAGCGGTCTTCACCGCAAAATGATTGATGAGCTGAGTTTTTCCAGGCGTAGAACTGATTTTTGCCAAAGCCTTGCGGCCGGCAAGCTTGTTAATCAAGCTGGACTTGCCCACATTGCTTCGGCCGATGAAAGCGTACTCCGGTCGATCCGGAGGCGGACATTCATCGAGCTTTGCACTGCTCTTGACAAATTCCGGATGGTCAATCGAGTATTCCACGCTTCTTATACCAATCAGAAAGAATAGAATTGAACTGCTCAGGGTGCTCCATCATCGGTGCATGACCGCAGTTGTCAATCCAGAACAAGTTCGCATCAGGGAACAAGCGATCGAATTCCTCAGCCACATCCGGCGGCGTAATCGTATCGTTGCGCCCCCAAATCAAACACGTGGGTTGCTTCATTTCAGGCAGGTCGTTTGCCATGTTGTGGCGGATTGCACTTTTGGCGATGGCCAAAATGCGCAACACCCGCGCCCGATCGTTGACGATCGAAAAGCACTCGTCCACCAGCTCATCGGTGGCGTGGCTCGGGTCAAAGAACGTCTCCCCCACTTTTCTACGGATGAACTCCTTGTCTTCGCGGCGAGGGAACGTACTGCCGAACGCATTTTCATACAAACCGCTGCTAGCCGTGAGCGTCAAAGACGCCACCCGATCGGGGTGCTTCCTGGTGTAGATCAGGCCCACGTGACCGCCAAGGGAGTTCCCCAACAAATGCACCTTGTCCAACCCCATGTGATTGATGAAGCCCTCGAAAAATTTGGAGAGTGATTTGGCGCCTGTTTGCGCAAGGGGCATGTCGTACAGCGGCAGCATTGGAATGATCACCCTCATTTTCCCAGCGAAGTGATCGAAGAGAAGCTCAAAATTGCTCAATGCGCCGAAAAGCCCGTGCAGCAGCACAAGCGGGGTGCCCTCCTCGGAGGATTGCACATAGCGGTACTCCCCGCTGGTGATCAAATTACCATCCATGATTCTTCGATGAGTTCAAGAGCGAAAGCTACACCTGCAGCTGCTTTGAAACACGGCTGAAATCAACCGGTCTCCCCTCCCCATTGTGAACAATCGACGACGGGTTCACCGTCCACAATAATCGTCAACTTTTTCACAAAGTGGGAAGAAGTGGTATACCGTGGGAAATAGTGGGAAAAACGAAGTACTTTTGAATAGACGCTCAGGCCAAACCATGCTCAACCTTTTAGGAGAATACCGTTGTAAAATCGACGCCAAGGGGCGTTTGATGTTCCCCGCTCGGCTGCGAAAGCAGCTCGACCGGGTGCTGCACGACGGGCTGGTGGTCAACCGCGACATCTTCGAGAAATGTTTGGTGATCTACCCCAAGCCCGAATGGGACCGGGTGAATCAGGAAATGTCACAACTGAGCCGTTATGACCGCAAGCACCAACTCTTTCAGCGGAAGTTCATGAAAGGCGCCACACTCGTGGAGTTGGACTCCGCGGGCCGCGCCTTGCTTCCGTTAGCTCTGCTCGAGTACGCCGGCATTACGCTGGGCGCCGGCGACGGTTGCGTTGTGAGCGGCTTGGGTGAAAAAATTGAAGTCTGGAATGACGCCGCCTACGATTCGCAGGTGCTGAACGACGACGTGCAAGGAGAGGAATTCGGCTCGCTAGCTGAAGACGTCCGACGTGATATCGAACCCCCCGCTTCACGTCCCTGATGACTTCCGCATATCACGTCCCCGTTTTATTACAGCCCTCCCTCGACGGTCTCGCCATCGACCCTTCCGGAACCTACGTTGATGTCACCTTCGGCGGCGGTGGCCACAGCCGTGCCATCCTGGATGTGCTGGGACCGGATGGCCGGCTCTTCGCCTTTGACTGTGACCCGGATGCCGCACAAAACGCACCGGCCGATGAGCGCTTCACACTTGTCCCAGAGAATTTCAGATACATCCGCAATTTCTTGCGCCTGCACGGCGTGAACACGGTCGACGGCATCCTCGCAGACCTGGGCGTGAGCTCGCATCAATTCGACACGGCCGACCGCGGATTTTCAACACGTGGCGACGGCGCCTTGGACATGCGCATGGACCCGCGATTGCCAGAAGGCGCCAACGCCTTGATCGGCTCAAACGACACCCAAGGGCTAACGCAGATTTTACGCAACTACGGTGAATTGCCTCGCCCTCATTTGGCCGCTCGCGCGCTCATTGAGGCCCACGCCGCAGACGCCAAGTGGAGCACGGCTCGACTCAGCGACATCCTCCGCCCGCTTGCTCCGCGTGGCAAAGAAGCCCAATACCTCGCTCAAGCCTTCCAAGCCCTGCGCATTGCGGTCAACGACGAGCTCGGTGCCCTTGAAGACTTGCTTCGCGCAAGCCTGGACCTGCTGCCTGAAGGTGGCCGCCTATCAATCATCAGCTACCACAGCCTTGAAGACCGGATGGTCAAGCGTTTTATGCGCGCCGGCAATCTCGAGGGCGAGGTGCCCAAAGACCTGCGCGGGCAGCACCTCACACCGTTCGACAAAGTAACCGGGAAGGCCATTGCGGCAGATGACGAAGAAACCGCACACAACCCCCGTGCTCGAAGTGCCCGGCTACGCGTGGCGCAACGCAACAACATCAAACCCCAAAGGTCATGAGCGGTTTGAACAAGCTATTCGGAGGGCGGAAGAAGCCGGCCAACCAACGCGTTAAGCGAACTGCTACGCGCAGATCAAGTCGCAGCAGTGCTAAGCAACCGGGTAGAAGTTCCGGCCTTCAATACCTCTTGCTTCGTCCGCTTCGCAACTCGCTTTCAGGAGAGTGGTTAGGCAAGTGGAACAAGCGAGGACTGCCCTTCTTCTCCTTCCTCGCCGCGCTGTTTGTCATATACATCGGGCTGGTCTACCGCTACGAATCTGACGAGCGCGGCAAACGGGATGCCCAGCGCCAATTGCTCGATGTAAGCAACACGCACAAGTCCCTGCTAAGCGAGTTTGAGACACAGCTCCAACGCAGCAAGCTCGACGAGGAAATGGCCGACATCGGTCTCGTTCAACCGGCCTCTCCGCCGCAAATAATCACCGCACCATGAGTTCGCCCAACGCCTCCTCCTCGCGGTCATGGATTGTGTTTGCCTTTTGTGCCGTTTTTGGCGCGGGGATTTTAGGCCAATTGGCAAAGATCCAAATTGACCCGTCGGATCAATGGAGCGAGCAACAAGGGCGACACCTGCCCCAACCTCGAACCATCGAGTCGATGCGAGGGCAAATTCTCTCGACGGACGGGCATTTGCTCGCTACTTCTGTGCCCACGTACGCGCTGCATTGGGATCCAACGGTGGTCAATGAGGGCGACTTTGAAGCTGAGCTTGAAGCGCTGTGTTCAGCGCTCGCCCGGACTTTCCCTTCGCGTGATGCATCGGAATACCGCACGTTGCTCAGCCGAGCGTTTCGACAGAAAAACAGCCGGTACGTGCCCGTGGTGCGCGATATGAATTATGCCCAAAAGAAGCGCGTTGAGTCGTTTCCCTTCATCGGAACGTATTCACAGAACAAGAGCGGTTTCATTTTCACAAAAAAGCCACGCCGATCACAACCCTTTGCCCCATTGGCCAGCCGAACCATCGGCGTGTACCGAGACAACGCGGAGCATCGCGTAGGAATCGAGTCGGCCTTTGACTCGGCGCTGGCCGGGCAGCCGGGCCTGCAACTGCAGCGACGTATTCACGGTGGGTTGTGGATACCAGCCAGCGGCGACTATATGGTAAATCCCGTGCCGGGCTTGGACGTGGTGACCACATTGGACTTGCGCACCCAAGATGTGGCCACGGAGGCGCTGCGAAAGCAAATCGAAAAAAGCGAGGCAGAATGGGGGTGCGCCGTGGTGCTAGCCGTGGAGACGGGCGACGTGGTGGCCATTGCCAACTTCTCGCGCAATGCTGAGACCGGCCAATGCTACGAAGACTACAACCACGCTGTGGGGCAGGCGGTGGAACCGGGGTCGACGTTTAAATTGGCCTCGATGCTGGCCCTGCTTGAACGCGGGAAAGCGCATCCGAGTGACACGCTCGAAACGGGAGACGGCAGCTTCAAGCCGAGTCGTGGCTGCGGCAAAATGGAAGACTCCAGCCACGGCGATAGCGGCTACGGGAACCTGGCCTTGGGCGAGGTGTTTGAGCGGAGTTCCAATGTGGGCACAGCCATGGCGGTGAGTGCCGCTTTCGGAGACAATCCACAGCAATGGCTTGATGCACTGCACAGCTTGGGCATCGGGGAGCGGCTCGGAATCAGCCTCGCAGGCGAGGGCATACCGAACATCCACAGCCGTGTAGGTGACGGGCAATGGAGCGGGTGTTCGCTGACTTCGATGTCGATCGGCTACGAAGTGGAAATGACGCCCTTACAGACGGCGGCCTTTTACAATGCCGTTGCGGCGGACGGGCGCCTGTTTCGACCACGATTTGTTCTGGGGCTATCCTCAGGCGGCCGCATTGTAGAACAGTTTGAGCCTATAGTTGTCAAGGAGCGAATCGCCTCACGTGAATCACTCACGGCCGTAGAAAAAATGATGCGCGCCGTGTGTGCCCCCGGTGGACACGGAACGGCGAGTGACGTGTTCGCAGACCGCGCCTACAACGTGGCTGGAAAAACGGGCACGGCGCGGGCTTCTAGCCCTGACGGCTACCGCGGTCACCGAGCTTCCTTTGCCGGATACTTCCCCGCAGAGCACCCCAAGTACACGATCGTGGTGGTGGTCAACCGGCCCCAACACGGCTACTATGGATCGGCCGTGGCCGCACCGGTGTTTCGAAAAATTGCAGACCACCTGTACAGCACTCAGCCCGAATTGCAGACGAGCAATGAAGCGCCGCAATTGGCAAAAATTCCACGCCTGCCCACCTCCATGGACGGCCGATCAGAGGCCCTGCAACTGGTCTACGCTGAACTCGGTGTCGCGCATCAGCCCAGCTCTGCAGAACTCGTCCGTGTGACCACAGGCGTCGACAGCGTAGCCTTCACCCCACGCGCGATCGACCCCGAGCTTGTGGCCGACGTGCGCGGCATGTCGTTGAGGGACGCCATCGCGGTGCTTGAAGGGCAAGGGCTTCGGGTGAAAGTATCGGGGCGCGGGACCGTTCGGCAGCAGTCCATTCGTGGAGGTGAGGCTGTACGCAAGGGGGTGACAATTGAACTGGAATTGAGAGGCGCATCGGCCACAAGCGACGTGAAATGAAGATCCTCAAAGACATACTCTACGGCGCAAGAATTGACGACGTGCACGGATCCACCCACATTGCTGTGGACGTACTGTGTTGTGATTCGCGCGAGGCCGTGCCCTTTTCGTGTTTCATCGCCATCACTGGAACGCAGGTCGACGGCCACGACTACATCGCAAAAGCCGTGGAAGCAGGAGCCTGCGCCGTGGTTTGCGAGAAGATGCCCGCAGCAGCAGAGCGGAGCGCTGATGTGACATGGGTCCAGGTGGACGATGCACGCGAGGCCCTCGGACACATGGCCTGTCATTTCTACGACAACCCGGCCGAGAAGATGAAGGTCGTCGCCGTCACTGGAACCAATGGCAAGACAACAGTGGTCACCCTCTTGCACCAGCTCCTGCGCATGCTCGACCGCAAAGCTGGGCTGGTCTCGACCGTGGAAAATCGCATCCTAGACAAAACGGTCCCGGCGACCCACACCACCCCTGACCCCATCGCCCTGCAAGCCCTTTTTGCGCAGATGGTCGAAGCGGGCTGCACCCATTGCTTTATGGAAGCGAGCTCCCACGCAATCGATCAACACCGCTTAACGGGAACAAAATTGGCCGGAGCCGTTTTCACCAACATCACACACGAGCACCTTGATTACCACGGGGATTTCAACGCGTACATCAAGGCAAAGAAGACGCTGTTTGACAAGCTGCATTATTCGGCCTTCGCATTGGTCAATGCCGATGATCGGCACCACAACACAATGCTCGGGGGGACGCGCGCCTCTAAAAAATCGTACGGAATTGAGCAAGTGTCCGACTACAAAGGGCGTGTGATTGAAGACGCCTTGACCGGACTGCACATGCAACTCGGCGGGCAGGAATTTTATGCGCGCCTAATTGGTGGGTTCAACGCCTCGAACCTCACGGCATGCTATGCTGCAGCGTGTGAACTCGGCTTGCCCGAGATGGAAGCGCTCACCCACTTGTCGATGATTGAAGCGCCCAAAGGGCGTATGCAGCGGGTGGGAGGCAACGGATTGGTGGACTACGCTCATACACCCGACGCTTTGCGCAAAGTGCTTGAAACCCTGCGGGCTCTGCGCGGCGATCGGGACTTCAAAATCATCTGCGTGGTGGGCTGTGGAGGTGACCGCGATCGAAGTAAACGCCCGGTGATGGCAAAAGTAGCAGCCGAACTCTCCGAGCACGTGGTGCTGACTTCGGACAACCCGCGAAGCGAATCAGCTGCAGCCATCATCGAGGATATGCGTACAGGGCTTGATCCTGTGCAGTTGCGAAAAGTCACGGCGAACAGCGACCGCCGCGAAGCCATTCGTACGGCCTGCGCTCTGATGAATGACCGTGATATGGTCCTGGTTGCGGGCAAAGGCCACGAGAAATATCAAGAAGTGGACGGTGAGCGCCTGCCCTTCGACGATGTATTGGAATTGGAAACCGCACTCGCTTCAAAGGCTTAAATCATGTTGTTTCACCTCTTTAAATATCTAAACGAAGCGTTCGATTTACCGGGTTCCGGGATGTTTCAATACATCAGCTTCCGCGCGGCCTTGGCTATGATTTTAAGCCTAATCGTAAGCATCGGAATGGGCAAAGCGATCATCGGACGGCTGCAAAAACTCCAGATCGGAGAAATCGTTCGAGACCTCGGCCTTGAGGGGCAGATGCAAAAGCAAGGCACACCCACCATGGGCGGGGTCATCATCCTAGCGGCCATTCTGATTCCTACGCTGCTGCTTGCGGATTTGGGCAACATCTACGTGCAGACGATGATCGTGGTGACCGTGTTCTTGGGCACAATCGGATTCATCGACGATCACATCAAGGTCTTCAAAAAGAACAAAGACGGACTGGCGGGCAAGTTTAAAGTCTTTGGGCAGGTGAGCGTCAGCGCCATCGTGGCCTCCATGCTGTGGTTCTCCCCGCAGGGGCGTGTGAGCGAAAGTGCCATCACCACGATGCCCTTTATGAAGAACAACGCCTTTGACTATGCGTGGCTCGTGGATTGGGCTACGAGCGCAGATTGGGCGGTGTATGCGGTGTTTTTATTGGTCGTCATTTTCATCGTAACAGCGGTGAGCAATGGGGCCAATCTCACCGACGGAATGGATGGACTGGCCACGGGCACAAGCGCAATCATCGGGGTGACTTTGGCCGCGCTCGCCTACGTTTCGGGCAACACGATTTTCGCCGACTATCTGGGTGTGATGTACATCCCCAATTCGGGTGAATTGGTGGTGTTCATCGCCGCATTCATCGGAGCGTGCATCGGGTTTCTGTGGTACAACGCCTTCCCCGCACAAGTCTTCATGGGCGACACGGGGTCGCTCGCGCTGGGCGGCATCATTGCCACGTTTGCCATCGCAATCCGCAAAGAATTGATGATCCCCGTGTTGTGCGGGGTCTTCCTGATTGAAAACCTGAGCGTGGTGCTGCAGGTGAGCTGGTTCAAGTACACAAAGAAGAAGTACGGGGAAGGGCGACGCATCTTCTTGATGTCGCCGCTTCACCACCATTATCAAAAACAAGGCATGCCGGAATCGAAGATTACCGCACGCTTTTGGATCGTGGGGGTATTGCTGGCTTTGGTAACGGTTGCTTCCTTAAAAATTCGCTAAAGTGTCCAGGCCTATCACCATACTGGGAGCCGGCGAAAGCGGTTTGGGAGCAGCAAAACTTGCGGTTTCGCGCGGCTTAGAATGCCGTGTAAGCGATGCAGGTGCGGTGTCCGACAGTTTGGCGGATGAACTGGCGTCGCTGGGCGTAGAGCTCGAGCAAGGGGGGCACGATTTATCGCGTCTGAAGGCCGGCGAATTGGTCGTAAAAAGCCCGGGCATTCCTCGCTCTGCGCCAGCGGTGCAGGCGGCAATCGAGGCGGGCTGTGAAGTGATCGGGGAGATCGAATTCGCCGCACGGCACACCACGGCAAAAATTGTCGCTATAACGGGAACCAACGGCAAGACCACCACCACCGCATTGCTGCACCACTTATTGGTGGAAGGCGGTGTTGACGCCAGTTGCGCCGGAAACATCGGCCGCAGCTTCGCGGCCGCCCTCGCTGAAGACGGCGACAAGGCCGTCTACGTGCTTGAAGTCAGCAGCTTCCAGCTTGAAGACACGGTCGATTTCTCGCCCCACATCGCCATCATCCTCGGCCTGTCACCCGACCATCTTGATCGGCACGGCGACCTCAAAGGGTACGCAGCAGCCAAATGGCGCATCACCCTCAAGCAAAGCGAAGGCGACCACCTCATCCTGGCCAGCGAAAGCAATAGCAGCGAAAACAGCGAGGGTTCGCAAGAAATCGAGCGCCTGCTCAAGCAGACGGGGACCCGTGCAACGGTTCACCGCATCAACGCATCTGGACCAATCACTGCCGCAGAGAGCGGTGCTGGATTGGACCTCAAAGACAACACACAAATAACCTTTTCACAACAACCACCCTACACCATGAGCATCCAAGAACTCGCCCTCCAGGGCAAACACAACCTGTTCAACAGCATGGCGGCCGGCGTCGCTGCACGCGTCCTTGAAGTAAGCAACATTGACCTTCGCGAAGGATTCAAACACTTCAAGAGTCTCGAACACCGTCTCGAACGCGTTGGAAAAGTAAACGGCATTGAGTTCATCAACGACTCAAAAGCAACCAATGTAAACGCAGCTTGGTACGCGCTGGACAGCGTGAAGACGCCCATCATCTGGGTTGTCGGCGGCGTAGACAAAGGCAACGACTACAGCGAACTCCTAGAGCTTGTGGGCGAAAAAGTGCACACCATCATCTGCCTCGGGAAGAAGAATGCAAAAATCAAGAAGGCCTTCGCCGGCAGCGTTCAGCGCATCGTCGAGGTGGAAAGTGCCGAAGAGGCCGCCTTGTATGGCTACCGCGTGGGGGCGCCGGGCGACACGGTATTGCTCGCACCGGCTTGCGCCAGCTTCGACCTGTTCTCCAGCTACGAAGAGCGTGGACAAAGATTCAAATCGGCCGTCCGGTCGTTGTGATGAACAGCGCGCAGCAGCCCTTGGAATCTTGGAACGATTGGCTCGAATTCGGGCGATCGCAGGGTCGGCGCGCGCGCTCATTTTTAGGACGACAATTCCACGGTGACCGCATCGTGTGGACGGTGGCGGCCTTTCTCGCGGTGGCCTCAGTGGTGACGGTCTACGCGGCCATCTCCACCCTCGCCTACAAACACCACGGCAACGACCTCAAGTTCCTCATCAAGCACGTGTTGCTGCTCGGCTTTGGCTTCATTGCCATGTGGACCGTTCACAAGGCCGATTACAAGTGGTTTTCTAGGGGCGCCCAGTTGTTGCTCCCAGTGGTTATCGGATTGCTGCTTTTCACCTTGCTTTTCGCAGGCGAGCTCAACTCGGCACGCCGCTGGATCAACATCCCCGGCATCGGCCTGAGCTTTCAGAGTTCTGATTTAGCAAAAGTCGTGCTCATCGCCTGGGTCGCCCGCATGATGGAGCGCAACCGGAATAAACTCACCAGCTTCAGGTTAGGCGTTGCACCCATTCTCGGCGGGATTTTTGCTGTTTGCGCGCTGATTATGGTGGCCGACTTCTCCACCGCAGTCCTGCTCTTCGGGGTCTGCATGCTGGTGATGTTCATCGGTGGTTTGCCGTGGAAACAAGTGTTCAACATAGCCGGTGTGTGCACCGTTCTTCTGGGCTTGGGTCTGGCGGTCGCCTCCGCATTGCCCTCGCTTCTCCCCCGGCTCGGCACGTGGAAGGCACGACTTCTAGGCTTCTTTGGGGGGGAAGGCGGAAGCGACAGCAGTCAAATCGACTTCGCAGCATTCGCCATTCACCGCGGGGGGCTCTTGCCCAATGGCCCCGGCACGGGCATCTCTAGGAATTTCTTGCCCCACCCGTACTCCGACATGATTTACGCCTTCATTATTGAAGAATGGGGGGCAATTCTCGGCGGGCTTGGTTTGCTCACCCTGTACCTCATCTTGCTGTTCCGAAGTGTGCGCATCAGCGCCGGGTGCGACCGAATGTTCGGCCGGCTTTTGGCCATCGGTATGGGGCTGCTTATCACCACACAAGCTCTGATTAACATGGGCGTAGCCGTCCGCCTTTTACCCACCACCGGTCAACCGCTCCCCTTGGTATCTATGGGCGGGACGTCCTTGCTTTTCACCTGCGTAGCGCTCGGTCTCATCCTCTCAGTCAGCCGTTTGCAGGCCAATTCAAAGCCGGCTGGACGCAGAACCCGGCGCAAGCAATCCTCACAATGACCGGTCGCAGCACGGAACCCAGCAGCAACGTGCTGCGGCGTGTCATCATCAGCGGCGGCGGCACCGGCGGACATATCCATCCGGCGCTAGCCTTGGCTGACGAACTTCGCCGACGCAACCCGGAAACGGAGATTCTATTTGTGGGCGCATTGGGGCGAATGGAGATGGATCGCATCCCCGCAGCCGGCTATGAAATAATCGGCCTGCCCATCACGGGCATCGACCGAAAACTATCGATGCGCAACGTGCTATTCCCAATACGGCTGCTGCGCAGCGTTTTCAAGGCGCATCGCATCTTACGGCGCT
>Ga0206681_10001320_pt1 | contig 11537 bp, 10 predicted proteins | sample M150012015metaG_FD_161048 | JGI IMG/M metagenome (GOLD analysis project Ga0206681, IMG submission 161048) | Ammonia-oxidizing marine archaeal communities from Monterey Bay, California, United States - M1 500m 12015 | ecosystem: Environmental > Aquatic > Marine > Intertidal zone | place: USA...
TAAAAAAATGTTATTTACTGAATTCTTAATTATTAACCTGCAATGCAAATAATTCCCGTTATCCTTTCAGGCGGCTCCGGAACAAGGCTCTGGCCCTTGTCTCGCAAACAATACCCTAAGCAGTATCTACCTTTAGCTGGTGATAACACCATGCTCCAAGAAACCATTCTGCGCCTCAGCGGATTAGAAAACCTTGCGGATCCGATTATTGTATGTAACGCTGATCATCGCTTCCTAGTTGCGGAACAATGCCAACAAATTGATATTAAAAATCCAACAATCCTGCTTGAGCCAGTTGGTAGAAACACCGCACCTGCTATCGCTGCAGCGGCACTTCAGTCACTTAAAACCTCAGACGATACAATATTGTTAGTATTGTCAGCTGATCACGTTATTCAAGACATTGACGCATTCCATGAAGCAATCAATATTGCAAGCAATCAAGCACAAGAGGGTAAATTGGCAACTTTTGGTATTGTGCCAACAGATGCCAACACAGGTTATGGCTATATCAAATCATCTAAGAACAATACTGATGGCGCATATAAGGTCGAAGAGTTTGTTGAGAAGCCAAATTTTAAAACAGCGCAGTCGTACCTTGATCAAGGTAATTACCTTTGGAACTCTGGCATGTTTATGTTTAAAGCTGATACGCTAATTGATGAGCTAACTACGCATTCACCAGATATTGTTAAGTTAGTCAATGACGCTGTTAATAACGCCAAACAAGATCTTGACTTTATTAGACTTGACAAGCAAGCCTTTGAATCTTCTCCATCTGATTCTATTGATTATGCACTCATGGAGAAAACTACTAATGTGGTTGTTGTTCCTCTAGATGCCGGCTGGAGCGATGTTGGGTCATGGTCAACACTGTATGATATTGGTGTAAAGGATGGTAGTGGTAATGTGTTCAAAGGAGATGTAATTGCAAAAGATACAACGAATACGTATATTTATGCCTCTCACCATATGATAACTACAGTTGGCGTAGATAATCTAGTTGTGATTGATACGCCCGACGCTACTTTTATTGCTAGCCAAGACAAGGCGCATGAAGTTAAGTCTATTGTTGAATCTCTTCAAAAAAAGGGCAGAGATGAGGCCCACTCTAATCGTAAGGTATATCGTCCGTGGGGCTGGTATGACTCTATTGAAGTTGGTAAGCATTTTCAAGTGAAAAGACTGCATGTAAACCCTGGTGCAAAACTTTCTCTTCAAATGCATCATAAACGTGCAGAGCATTGGGTGGTAGTCAGTGGCACAGCTACAGCAACAAATGGTGAAGAGGTGTTAACTCTCAGCGAAGGTCAGTCGACCTATATACCGATCGGAGTAAGGCATTCTTTAGAAAACCGCACTGATGAGCCTCTTGAAATAATAGAAGTGCAGAGCGGTGTTTATTTGGGTGAAGATGACATTGTTCGTTTTGAAGATATCTATGGCAGGAGTGGCCAGTAATGCCACCTGTTGAGATGTTCAAAACTGTAGTTAATTCACCACTATGTTAAGGATTGTTTTAGGAATTAAATATGGCAACTAATAAAGTAGCATTAATTACAGGCATAACAGGACAGGACGGCTCCTACTTGGCAGAGTTTTTGCTAGACAAGGGTTATGAAGTTCACGGTATCAAGCGTCGCGCATCTTCATTTAATACCGAGCGAATTGATCACTTGTATAAGGATCCTCATGAAAAAAACAGAAAATTCGTGCTTCATTATGGAGATCTATCGGATTCAATGAGTTTGGTAAGAATTATTCAGCAAATTCAACCCGATGAAATTTACAATTTGGGCGCGCAGTCACACGTGGCTGTTTCTTTTGAGACCCCAGAATATACAGCTGACACTGTTGGTCTGGGTGCGCTTCGTGTGCTTGAGGCTATTCGCATTTCAGGTCTTGAAAAGAAAACTCGTTATTACCAAGCCTCGACTTCAGAGCTATATGGCGAAGTGCAAGAAACCCCACAAAAAGAAACCACACCTTTTTATCCGCGCTCTCCGTACGCTGCCGCTAAGTTATACGCCTATTGGATTACCATAAATTACCGTGAAGCTTATGGTATGTATGCCTGTAACGGCATCTTGTTTAATCACGAATCTCCAGTGCGTGGCGAGACCTTTGTAACACGTAAAATTACTCGAGCTTTGGCTCGTATTTCGCTAGGCTTGCAAGATACGCTTTATTTGGGAAACTTGAATGCGTTGCGGGATTGGGGTCATGCAAAAGATTATGTTGAGGTGCAGTGGCTAATGCTTCAACAAGATGAGCCAGATGATTTTTGTATTGCCACTGGTGTTCAGTATTCAGTACGAGACTTCGTTAATTTTGCCTGGGATCATTTGGATAAGACTATTCGTTGGGAGGGTGAAGGCGTGGATGAGAAGGGCTATGATGTTGAAACTGGCAATTTAATCGTAGCAGTGGATCCACGCTATTTTCGCCCAACAGAGGTTGAGACACTATTGGGTGATCCAACCAAAGCCAAAGAACTATTAGGCTGGGAGCCAAAAATCACCTTTGAAGAGATGGTGTACGAAATGATGGAGAATGACATCAACATCGCTAAGCGTGATTCTTTAGTTAAAGAGAGCGGCTATAAGGCACCAGACTTTAACGAGTAATATTAATTAGACAAAGCTAACAATAAAAGCATTAATGAATCTTAAGGACAAAATTTACATTGCAGGACATAGAGGCTTAGTTGGCTCTGCTATTGTTAGGCAATTGGAACAAAGAGGTTTTGCTAATCTTATTATGCGCACGCATAAAGAGTTAGATCTTACTAATCAGGCGCAAGTGCAAAACTTCTTCAAACAAGAAAAGCCTGATTACGTTATCCTTGCAGCGGCCAAAGTAGGTGGCATTCATGCGAATAACACGTATCCAGCAGACTTCATCTATCAAAATATGATGATAGAGGTTAATGTTATTAACTCAGCATACGAGAATAAAGTTAAGCGCTTACTATTTTTAGGCAGTACGTGTATTTATCCTAAAGCAGCCGATCAGCCAATGCGCGAAGATGCGCTGCTGACCGATGTATTGGAGCCGACAAATGAGCCGTATGCTATTGCTAAAATTGCCGGTATTAAGCTTTGTGAGTCATACAATAGGCAGTACGGTACAGATTTCCGCTCAGTAATGCCAACAAACCTTTACGGTATTAATGACAACTTTCATTCAGAAAACTCACACGTTATCCCTGCGCTAATGCGTCGTTTTCATGAAGCAAAAATCAATAACGACGCTGAAGTGGTGGTATGGGGTACGGGTGATGCAATGCGGGAGTTCTTGTATGTGGATGATATGGCAGTTGCATCACTATTTGTATTAGAATTAGATGAAAAGATTTATCAAGCTAATACAAAACCAACACTCTCTCACATTAACGTGGGAACGGGCAAAGATGTAACAATTAGAGAAATGGCGGAAATTATGAAAGAAGTGGTTGGATACAAAGGCAAATTGACCTTTGATGCCACAAAATCTGACGGAGCGCCACGTAAACTCATTGACGTATCTCGGTTATCGAATATGGGCTGGAGCTATAATATAAATCTTGAGTGCGGCTTAAAAAAGACCTATGAGTGGTATGTTAATCAGATATAGACTCGTAAAGGATATTCTCAATTTATGGGGGTATTTGACATCAAGACGAAAAACACAGTTTAAAGGGTTATTTGTACTGATGCTAATAGCTGCCTTGGCAGAAATGGTTAGTATGGGCGCTATTTTCCCTTTTTTGGGAGTGATAACAAATCCAGATGCCGTCTTTATTCATCCTTTAATGCAGCCAATAAATAATTTTTTTGAAATAAGTACATCGGCCAATTTAAGATTAATTGTCACGTCTCTATTTATTGTTGTTGTTGTTCTAGCTGGATTAATAAGAGTTTTTCTAATATTTATCTCTACAAGGTTGCTATTTGCTACCGGTGTTGATATTAGTCTTATGACTTATAATTCTGCACTGCACATGCCATATATAGAGCATGTTAAGATTAATAGCAGTGAATTGATTAATAGTGTTTTTAATAAGAGTGGTGATGTGGTTTACGGCATCATGATGCCAACAGTAACATTGGTTAGCTCTATTATAATTATAGTAGGCGTTGTGTCGATCTTAGTAGCTATAAATCCAGTTGTGATGCTTATTTCATTCCTTGTTTTTTCAATAATTTACGGCGCAATAATTTGGTTTACTTCAAAGAAGATAAAGCAAAATAGTCAATTAATTTCTAGTGAATCGACAAGGGCAATAAAATATTTGCAAGAGGGTATTGGGGGTATTAGAGATGTTTTAATGTCAAACTCTCAAGCGTTTTATTACTCCAAGTACCAAGACACAATTAAGTCAATGAGATATGCGCAAGGCAGTAATAGCATAATAGGCGCTTCACCTAGGTACATTATAGAGACAATCGGAATCGTATTTATTGCGCTATTGGCTTACATCTTGACAAGCAATGAAGGGTCAGTTTCAACAGCAATCCCAACACTTGGCGTTCTGGCAGTTGGCGCACAAAGATTATTGCCAACATTGCAACAATGCTATTTATCCATTAGCAGCATTAAGGGCTCTGAGTACCCTCTTAGGGATGTATTGAGTGTATTGCAAGACAATAATGAGGATGCCGATATTGGTACTAAAGGTGTAGTTTTTAATGAGAAAATTGAATTAGATAATGTTGGGTTTAAATACAAGACGGATTCGAAATGCGTATTACAGGATATTACTCTTACAATTAATAAAGGCGATTGTGTTGGAATTGTAGGAGAAACTGGCAGTGGAAAAAGTACGTTTATAGATCTTGTGATGGGGCTTTTAAGCCCCTCCGAAGGGACTATTTTGGTTGATAATCAGGCTTTGGGCGAATCTAATCTTGTTAATTGGAGAAAGTCAGTGTCACATGTTCCGCAATCAATATACCTTTCTGATACAACAATTGAAAAAAATATAGCTTTTGGAAAAAATATAGAGGATATTGATACATCACGCGTTATTCAAGCGGCCTCTCTTGCTCAGATTGATGGTGTAATATCTGCCCTACCAGAAGGATATAAAACCATTATTGGTGAAAATGGCATATCCTTATCTGGAGGTCAGAGGCAAAGGATTGGTATCGCAAGGTCTTTATTTGCTAATTCGGATGTTATTGTTCTGGACGAGGCCACAAGTGCCCTTGACTATGATACTGAGCGCAAGGTTATGGATTCCATTAGTCAAATAGATGACACAAAAACTATAATAATTATCGCCCATAGGACTGAAACGTTAAAAAATTGCAATAAGATTGTGATGTTAAAAAATGGCCGAATTTCAAAGATTGGAAAATATTCTGACTTTTATTAACAATAACCACTACATCAAACATATATTATCATGCTTAATAATTCATCAATATTAATTACTGGCGGAACAGGGTCATTTGGCCACACATTCATACCCATGACACTTGAGAGATACAATCCTAAGAGGATTGTGGTGTTTTCTCGTGATGAAATGAAACAATGGGAGATGGCCAAGCTATTTAAAGATGATGATAGAGTGCGTTTTTTGATTGGTGATGTGCGTGATAAAGATAGGCTGTATCGCGCACTCGATGGTATTGACTATGTTGTACATGCTGCAGCTACTAAAATTGTTCCCACTGCAGAATATGATCCATTTGAATGTGTAAAAACCAACGTAATGGGCGCAATGAATCTTATTGATGCTTGTATTGATAAAGGTGTAAAGCGTATTGTCGCCTTATCTACTGACAAGGCAAGCAGTCCTGCAAATCTTTACGGTGCAACCAAGTTAACTTCAGATAGGTTGTTCGTAGCTGGAAATTCGTATAGTGGTAGCCACAATACAAATTTTTCCGTTGTTAGGTACGGCAATGTGATGGGCTCTCGCGGCTCAGTGATTCCATTTTTTATGTCAATTGCAAAGCAAGGTGTGCTGCCAATCACAGATAATAGAATGACCAGATTTATGATTTCTCTTGAAGAGGGTGTTGAGTTGGTTTGGCATGCGTTTGATGATATGAAGGGCGGTGAAATATACGTGAAAAAAATTCCATCTATGAAAGTTACTGATATTGCACTAGCTGTCGATTGTGAGGCAAGACAAGAAGAAGTAGGGATTAGACCGGGTGAAAAATTACATGAGCAAATGATTGGGCCAGAGGACGTATTTTATACTTATGAATATCCAGGGCATTTTAAGATCCTGCCTTCTATTAATGAATGGGCCAAAGACCCAGAAAGGATTGGAAAAGGCGTCAAAGTTGAGTCAGATTTTATATATAGTTCTGACAAAAATAAAGAATGGATGGATGTCAAAACATTGCAAGATTGGATTGACAGAAATCGTAATAAAATTGGCATTATTTAGATAATGAAACTCGCTCTTGGGACGGCTCAATTCGGGTTGGATTATGGAGTATCTAATGCATCCGGTCAAGTTGAAATCTCTGAAGTCAAAGATATATTGAGAGAGGCAGATGGCCATAATATTGATACGCTTGATACCGCTGTGGCATATGGTAATAGTGAAAGTGTTTTAGGTAAGGTTGGTGTCAATCAGTTTAATATCGTAACAAAATTACCTCCAATTCCTAAAGATGTGCGGAATATTGATCTATGGGTAAATACTCATATCAATTCATCATTAAGAAAAATGCGCATAGAAAGAGTGTCGGGTTTATTACTGCACAGGTCTGCCGATCTATTTGAGGCACCCAAAAGACAATTAATTGATAGTTTGTGCAAATTAAAAGATGATGGTGTTGTTAACAAAATCGGAGTGTCTATATATAACCCAGATGAGTTAGACGATATAGAGAAACATGGAATAAAAATAGATATTGTTCAAGCTCCTTTTAATATTTTAGATAGAAGGCTTGAATCATCTGGCTGGCTTAACAAGTTAAGTTCATCTGGAATAGAGATACACACTAGGTCAGTTTTTTTGCAAGGGCTGCTACTTCAAAAGAAAGCACAAAGAAATCCATATTTTAATAGGTGGAGTGATTATTTTAATATGTTTGACGAATGGGTTAGTGATACTGAGCAAACTCCGTTGAGCGCATCTCTAAATTTTTCATATTCTTTCGACAAGATAAATAAGATAATAGTAGGAGTGCAAAATAAGCTTCAATTGATTGAAATACTCACTTCTATATCTCAGAACTCCAAGATTTCAGTGCCAAGTGAATTGAAGATAGATGACCCTATGTTAATAAACCCTGTAAATTGGAGGTTTTAATATGGAAATTGTGGCAATTGTTCAAGCCAGAATGAATTCCACTCGTTTGCCTGGAAAGGTTTTGCTTGACATAGAGGGTATGCCATTAATACAAAGGGTTATTGACAGGGTTTCTTGTTCGAATGTAAGCAAGCTTGTTGTGGCAACCACAGAAAGTGCGCAAGATGATAATTTGGTAGAGTGGTGCAAGAAGAATTCTATTCTTTATTTTCGTGGAAGCGAGAATAATGTTTTAGGGCGTTATTATGAGTGCGCAAAATTTCATAATGCCGATGTCATAGTTCGTGTAACTTCGGATGACCCTTTTAAAGATCCTTTTGTCATTAATGAAGCAATTGATGTTTTGATAAATGGTCAGTATGATTATGTAAGTAACACTATTTTGCCAACCTTTCCAGAAGGGGTAGATATTGAAGTATTTACTTTTAACGCCTTAGAGAGGTGTTTTAATGAAGCGACCCTTGATTCTGAAAAAGAACATGTAACACCTTATATTTGGAAAAATAATATCAGCTTCTCTTTAAGCAATATTACTTATGAGAGAAATCTCAGTTCGTTACGATGGACTGTTGATTATAAGGAGGATTTAGACTTTTCTAGGGCTTTGTATAGGCACTTGAAGCATAAAAAGTGTTTTGCAATGAAAGATGTGTTAAACATTTTAGATAAACATTCAGAGCTTTATGATTTACAAAGAGAGGTTGTTAGAAATGAAGGCTATATTAAATCTATTCAGGGAGACAGTTAGTGGTTAGGATTGGTAATTTAGAAAGGACGTATGTATTGGATGTGCTTGATAGTCAATTTAGAACATCAAGAGGAGCGGTGTATATGACTAAGTTCGAAACTGAATTTAAGCGTAAGTTTGAAGCTGATTATGCAATAAGCCATGTTAATGGAACTGCAACAATGCACTCTGTTTTAGAGGCAGCTGGTGTTGGGGTGGGGGATGAAGTCATAGTGCCCCCCTTAACTATGTCTGCCACAAGCCTAGCAGTGCTCCATGCTAATGCAACACCAGTTTTTGCAGATGTAAATCTAGATACATTTAATATTTATGCAGAAAGTATCGAATCCAAGATTACCGAAAAAACAAAAGCAATAATTACAGTGGCTTTATATGGATTATCTCCAGATATGGATCCAATTGTTGATATAGCTAAAAAACATAATTTATTATTGATTGAGGATAATGCGCAGGCTTTTTTGTCTTACTATAAGGGTAACTTAGTTGGGACTTTTGGAGATGCCGCCAGTTTTAGTTTTCAAAGTTCAAAGCATTTATCTGCTGGAGAGGGCGGCATTGTAACGACCAATAGTAAAGATCTGGCGATTGGAATTAGGAAGGTTTCTGGCTTGGGATATAAAAATATTGGCGCAAAAAAAGCAAGAATCAGCAAAGATGAAATACAGCACCCCTCCTTTGAAAGGCATGATTATGTCGGCTGGAATTATCGAATGAGTGAGTTAAATTGCGCTGTTGCATTGGCTCAAACTGAGAGGGTGGAAGAATTGATTCAGCCTAGAAAAGAAGCAGGAAAGGCTTTTGAGGAAGCGGTAAATGGCTATGAATGGTTTAAGTCACAAAAAATAGATAAAGAATACGAATCTTCATATTGGGCGTTTGCATGTAAATTAGAAACCGACCATGTTTCTTGGGATGTTTTTAGGGGGGAGTTTCTAAAAAGAAGCGGAGATGCATATTATGGCGCGTGGCAGTTAACATATAACGAACCTCTTTTTATGGACAGAATGTTTAGGCAAAGAGGCCAGTTTATTAAAGAGAAATATAACAAAGGTTTGTGCCCAAATGCCGAGTATATTCAACCTAGAATTAAGCAATTTAAGACAAACTATATAGATAAAAATCATGCTATTAATCAAGCAGAGATATTGAAAGAAACATTGGATTTTTTTAATTAATAAGCAATGAAAATGAGAGTAGGCATTACAGGTGCAAGTGGCATGCTTGGAACCGCACTAATTAACGAATTAGGGAATGAGCATGAAATTTTTGCTACTTCGCGGCGCAAAGGTCGTGAGAAAGAAGGCGTGCAGTGGGATTGCTTCGATTTGACCAATCTACAGCAGATTGATAGATGGCTGATCAAGACAAGTCCCGATGTTGTTATACATTGCGCTGCAATAGTAAATGTAGATTTATGTGAGGAGGATATTGATCTTGCAACAAGAATGCATTTTGATACGACTAAGACTATATCGAACTATTTGAATTGCAACAATAAGAAGTTAATATATATTTCTACCGACTCTGTATTTGATGGCAAAAAAAATAGACCCTATGTAGAATTAGATAAAACAAACCCATTGAATGTTTATGCCAAAACAAAACTCTTAGGAGAGAATTCAGTTTTATCAATGAAAGATGGGTTAGCCCTAAGAACCAATATAATTGGCTGGAGTGGGGCGGATAATGTAACGTTTGCCGAATGGATTCTTAAAGGCTTAATTGAAAACAAACCGTTGACTTTGTTTGACGATGTAATGTTCTCACCGTTAAATGTTAGTGACTTATCCGCAATAATCAACCAAATAATTGGAAGCTCAATATCAGGGTTGTACCACTGTGCGAGTAAGGATTGCATATCTAAATATGATTTTGGAATAAAAATGGCAGAAGTGTTTAATATGACCAGTAGCAACATAAAGAGAATTAGTGTTGATGAAATGGCTTTTAAAGCCGAGAGGCCGAAAAATATGGCGTTAGATATTAAGAAAATTAGTTCAGTTTTAGAATATGATTTTCCAAATGCTGTAGATTCAATAAAATTAATGAGGTGTCAATTTCACAACAAGGATAAATTGGAAAATAATTATTTAAAAGAATTGAAGGAAATAGGATGAGAGAAATCCAAATAGAAAATAAAACTATAAGCATTAATCATCCCACATACTTTATTGCAGATGTTGCTGCAAATCATGATGGAGATATAGAGCGCGCCAAAGATTTGATTTATCTTTGTGCAGAAGCTGGTGCTGATTCTGCTAAATTTCAACACTTTACTGCAAGCACTATAGTGAGTGACCAAGGATTTAAATCTCTTGGTGGGCAACAATCACACCAATCAAAATGGAAGAAAAGTGTATTTGATGTATATCAAGATGCATCAATCAATCAGGATTGGACGCCTATATTAAAAGAAACTTGTGAAAAAGCGGGAATATCATTTCTTACCTCCCCATACTCTTATGAATTAGTGGATAAAGTTGATGAGTTTATAGGCGCGTATAAAATCGGATCTGGTGATATTACATGGCCAGGCATCATTGATTATATTGCTTCCAAAAAAAAGCCAGTACTGCTAGCAACAGGAGCTTCAGATATTAGCGAAGTGGATATGGCTATGTCAATATTATTGCAACAAACTAACGACGTGGTGTTAATGCAATGCAATACAAATTACACCGCATCATTAGAAAATTTTAAATATATAAACTTAAATGTGCTCAAAGAATACGGTAGAAAATATCCTGATATTATTTTAGGGCTGTCTGACCACACCCCGGGTCATGCCACAGTACTAGGGGCAGTTACACTTGGTGCGCGTGTTGTAGAGAAACACTTTACTAACGATACTAAAAGGGAGGGTCCAGATCATAAATTTTCAATGGATTTTAATTCATGGAAAGAGATGGTAGACAGAACTAGAGAACTAGAAAGTGCATTAGGAGTAGATAGAAAACAGGTTGAATTTAATGAAAAGGAAACGATTGTTCTTCAAAGGAGATCTATTCGCTCAAGAAGGAATTTAGCGATTGGAGATAGAATTAATGAAGATGATTTGGAGTTTCTTAGGCCCTGCCCTAAGGATGCCTTGCCTCCGTATGAATTGAAAAGGGTCTTGAATAAGGAATTGGTAGAAAATATTAAAGCCGGTGGGTACATAAAATGGGCAAGTATAAAATAGCCATTATTATTCCGGCATTTAATGAAGAGGCAACAATCTTTCGTGTAGCGCAGTCAGTTAGAGAGTATGGAGAAGTTATTGTTGTTAATGATGCCTCTACTGATGAAACGGGGAGAGTGGCAGAAAAAGCCGGTGCAACGCTAGTTAGCCATAAAAAAAATAAAGGCTATGATAGCGCATTAAATAGTGGCTTTGTCAAAGCAAGAGAATTAAATTGTGATGTTGTCATTACTTTTGATGCCGATGGGCAACACAATCACAGATTTATTAAAGAGTATATTGAATTATTGGAACAAGGATTTAAAGTTGTTGTGGGTGTAAGGAGTAAATTTCAGAGAGTATCTGAG
>Ga0206681_10001323_pt1 | contig 11512 bp, 11 predicted proteins | sample M150012015metaG_FD_161048 | JGI IMG/M metagenome (GOLD analysis project Ga0206681, IMG submission 161048) | Ammonia-oxidizing marine archaeal communities from Monterey Bay, California, United States - M1 500m 12015 | ecosystem: Environmental > Aquatic > Marine > Intertidal zone | place: USA...
CATTTATCAATATGCTTGCTTTTCTAGGATGGAATCCAGGGACACAGCAGGAAATATTCAATATGGATGAGCTCATTAGCTCATTTTCTCTGGAACGAGTTTCAAAAGCAGGAGCTAAGTTTGACCCAGATAAGACAAAATGGTTTCAGCAGCACTATTTACGCAATAAAAGTGATGAAACATTAGCTTCTATACTAGAAAGAAATTCCACGAAGGATATTCCTTTAAAACAGCTTGAACAAATATGCTCTTTAATGAAGGAAAGAGCCACTTTCACACAAGATATACTGCAGGAAGGTAATTATTTGATAGAACCACCAGTGGCTTATGACATGAAGCAGGTATCTAAAAAATGGAAGGCGAATACAAATGAAATAATTGTTGAATGGAAGAATATTCTCGGGAGAATAGATTCCTTTGACCCAGCTACTATTGAAAGTGAATTCAAGAGTTTTTTGGAAAAAAGCGAATTGGGATTTGGTGCAGTATTACTGCCTTTCAGGATTCTTGTTACCGGTGTAAGCGCTGGCCCTGGGATGTTTGAAATTGCAGCTTTCCTGGGTAAAGAAGAGGTGATTAAGCGCATTGAAACCGGACTTTCAACTATCAGCAACCTGCAACATGAAGCATAATATTTCGGTTGAAGGAATTAAGATCTATGCCTTTCATGGATGTCTTGACGAAGAGTCTAAAATAGGTGGAAATTATGTCGTTGATGTTTTTATTGAAACTGATTTTGCAAAAGGTGCTATAGAAGATGATTTACAACATACTATAGATTACGTTACAGTGCATGAGATCGTTAGCAATGAAATGGCGATTCGGTCAAAGCTTATCGAAGCTGTGGGAAGCCGAATTCTCAATAAATTAAAAAGTGTGTTTTCTTCTCAAGCCAAATTTAAGGTTGTGATACACAAATTGAGCCCACCGATAAATGGAGATGTGGATTCTGTCTCCGTAACAATCAGTGAGTTTTAAGGACGGCCTCTTTTTTTAAATTGTGAATGTAATTTAGTCCTGCTTCTAATCCGGTTCTATAATCAAGCTCAATATTCTTCACTGAATTTGTAAAAATATTTGAATTTAGAATGACTTCAGGAGCTATCTGATCCACTTTTATGTGTGGCGGCAATGTATCAATATAATCTATGGAATCTTTTATTTTGATTTGAAAATTCTCTACATCTGTCTTAATCTTTTCATGTGCTCTTATGAATTTAGAAGCAAAATATTCAGGCCTTAGAATACTCGGTTTAAAATGATGTTGTGTTGTACGAATTAATACAATATCTGTAGCCCCATTTTCCACAGCCCATTTAATGGGAATAGGATCGGATATACCTCCATCTGAGTAATTGACACCATTGACAAGGTGCTTTCCCTTAGTTAACATGGGAACTGTACTTGCTGCAATTGTCATATCCACCCAATTCTCTCTGGTAGGCTGTTGGTACTCTGTTGAACCATCTTTGCTATTCGTAAGTACAATAAAATAATCCTTCCCTTTAATTTCATTAACTGCCGTATCAAAATCAAAAGGGAATTCTGAATCGGCGATCTCGTAAAAGAAATCAAGATTCATGAGTCCATCAGTGAACGCTTTTGTATACTTGACAAACCTCTCATCCTGACAAAGTGCGCGCATGCATTGATAATAGAAGCCATATTTTTTACTTAAAAAATAGGAAATTGCTATGCTGCCGCCTGATACCCCGATATACGAATCGAAAGGATTAAAGCCTTGAATTTGAAAGGCATCCATGACACCAGCTGAATAGGATGTTTTAAACCCACCACCCTCAAGTATTAGTACTTTTTTATTCTCAAACAATTGATTCATAATACGATATCCTAAATTTAATACAAAAATCAGTTATCTTCCAAATTACTAAGCAGCTATAAATGAACGAAACTTTTCAAATGCCCTTGCCCGATGACTGAATTTGTTTTTTTCAGCTCTTGACATCTCTGCAAACGTTTTATTCGAAGCAGCAGGGAGAAATATGGGGTCATATCCAAAGCCTTGAGATCCTCTTTTAGTAGTGATAATAGACCCGTCAACTATACCTTCAAATTGATGCGTTCCATCACTATTTATATAGGTAATGACTGTTCTAAATCTCGCCTTTCGATTTTCAATACCTCTCAACTTATTCAGCAATAAATTCATATTAGCTTCTGAATTTCTGGGCTCTCCGGCGTATCTGGCGGAATGAACGCCTGGCTGTCCACTTAAGGCTTCCACCTCCAAACCGGTATCATCTGCAAAACAAGGCATCCCAAACTGATTAAAGATTGTCTCCGCCTTGATTTTTGAATTTTCTTCAAGAGTGTCAAAAATCTCTGGTATTTCTTGATCAAAAGACATATCCTTAAGAGATAACAATTGAATTTGCTCGCCTAATACATCCTGAATTTCAAGCAGCTTATTTGTGTTTTGAGTGGCAAATATCAGCTTCATTTACCTTCAATAACTTCATTGATTACCTTCATGTACCTTGGCTCATTTGCTTTTACTGAATAAAGCTCTTCGACTCTGGTTCGAGCACTCAATCCATGATTCTTTCTCAATTCCGGATCAAGTAAATATGTTTTAAGTGCCTTTTTCCATTCTTGATCGGATTTAACCAGAGTTCCAGATATGCCGTCCTCAATAACCCTGTAATTCGCCCCAATAGCTGAAGCAATCGTTGGAATTCCCAGCGCCATATACTGCAAAGCCTTTAATCCACTTTTACCCAGAACCCATTCCTCATCCGGTAAAGGATAAATTCCAATATCTATTCGCTGTAAATCGCTAACCTCTGTTTCTTCTATCCATTTAATGGATTCACAATCCAAGCCCTCAATGTGAAATGTAGGGTCTCCAATTACCAATAAACGGAAATCATATGTTTTTGCCAGGTCCAGTAATACCTCCTTTAAGAGGTATACATATTTCGATGTAGAATGGCTTCCGCTCCAGCCTATCGTTAATTGATTTTCATTGCTGTAGGAATTCACGGGAACATACGTGTCTGTATTTATGGTTGAGGAAATATCTGTCGTGTTGTTGTTAAACTGTCGCACAAATTTATCGAGATGAGGCGTACAGGTTATTACATGATGTGCCTTTTTCATGAGAGAAATCATTTTATTCTTCCCCTTTAAAAACATTAGTAACTGATTTGCACTACTTGAGTGTCCCAAAAACACCATGTCATCAATATCGTAAATGACACTTTTATGTATCCAGGTCACAAATCTCTCAAAAATGGGTGGTCCATAAGGAGTATACCATAAGTGAATATAGATTACATCATATTTGTTCAGCCTGAAAAGTAAAAGAAAACGACGCCAATATGCAATAACCGTTTTAAATATCTTACGTATCCAATTGCCCTCAAGATATATAAAAGCCCAAAAGTCCTCATCAATAAATGAATCAATGGAAATCTCGTAATTTGATTTCTCAATTGCTGGATAATATTGCTCAAATTTAAGTCTCTGACTTGGAGCTACATCTTTTGGGTAAGGTGTAATAAAAAGTATTTTTTTCAATTTTAATATTTATTGATTAACATAAATTCAAATTATTTTACTGTAAACCTTATTGTAATTAGCAACTCCTTTCTCCAATGAGAAATAATCATGAGCCCCCATAGTCATATCCTTTCTTACAAAAGTCCTGCTCAGAATATGCTCTGCATTAATACTGTTCATATCCCGAACAACATATCCAGAATTATACGACTCCACGATTTCATCCACATCACCTACTCCACTATTGCATATTATTGGTATACCCATGCCCATTAGCTCACCTTGCTTGGTTGGAGAGGATGAAATTTTGCTGTAGCAGGGTAAAATAAAGAAAACTGAATAATTCCAGTTACGTGTTTTGTACGGAATGTGGTCCCGGTCACTCTCTTCAATGTGAATATTATTCTCATTAATATCCAGCTCCTTAGCTAAGGTATAAACCAGTGAAGCATCGTCTTTAGTTAAAAAATGAAACTTTGCGCTCGGGATAATTTTCAGAATTTCTGCATAAACCATCAGCATTTCTTTCAGCATGTACCATGTTCCTAATGAACCCAGATATCCAAGAGTAAATTCTTCAGAATCTCTTTCGCATGGTTTAAATAAACTCAAATCAGCACAGCATGGGATGACACAAATCCTGTCTTTCAGCCTATCAAAGCCTTTCCAGCTCAAGATCTCCCTTTTCCCTGCATGAGTTAAAGAAACAGTATAATCAGCATTCTTAAAAAACAGAACCTCTTTACGCTTAAAATAATTGTAAACCCATTTATATAACGGGTTTTTCAAATTCCAAAGTTTTCCATCCACTCGTTCATCTGCCCAGAAACCTCGCATATCAAACAAAAAACGCACTTTGTATCGTTTTTTTAATGAAAGTCCAACAAGTGCTGATAAATAGCTTCTGCAATGCACTAAGATGAATTTGTGTTCCTTGTGTAACCTGAATGCCTTTCTTTTCATTCGATTTACATCCCACATGGTAGAAAACAGAGGCGGGTGCTTTGTATAGATTAAGGGATGCCACGAAATTCCGTTTATCTCACAAATGGAGTCAATTTTATCCCTATGGGCCTTGAACCTATCAGGCTTTTCAAAGCTAATGAGGTGAAAGGAATACCCTTTTTTTGATAAGCCAATTATATAAGGAAGGACTTGAGATTGTCCCAAAGGATCGGTCATTCCATCATAAGAAAGGTACAGCACATTTTTCACCATCGGGGCAAAGATAAATCAATCCTAAAAATAAGCAGTATAACCAAAGTGAATTTTACTTGATCTGAAGTCTATGGCGTTTGTAAATTGTTTCCCAAGTGCATATGTGATGTTAAATACACCTATTTTCGAACCAAAAGAAATACCTGCTCCAAATCCAAACGGATTGTCATTATAATAACTCAAGGAATTATTTTCGTACATACATTGATCATAGAAAATAAATATATTACTGTTTTGATCGAGCAAAAATCTATATTCTATGGTTATCTGTCCTTTTGTTGATGAGAAAAGCTCTTCTTCATTGAATCCCCTAAGTGTATTTAAGCCTCCAAAACGAAACAACTCATTTTGATAAATAGTAGGACTAGAATAGAAATCAAATGAGCCACCAATTACAAGCACATTCCTTTTTAAAAAAGGGATATACTCACGGTAGTTCATATGTCCAGAATACGTCATATTTGAAACACTACTAGATGAATCGGAGTGTAATGTTCTCTGACCAAGGTAAATTTTGGTATTAAACACCCTTCCTCTCGAGGGATTCACCATATTGTCCATTTTCGATTTTTCAATCGAAATTCCATAAGAGTTTGTGCTGTATGAACTCAAAAATTGAAACTCCGTACTATTCTCTGCCCCACTTAAAATATTCGAATTAATGTACCTGTAATGTGCTCTGAAGCGAATGCCGTTCTTTAACGTATAAGACACATTTATTTCTGCATTTAAATCCAGAAATGTAGAATCTCTTTTATACAAAAGAAAATTTGACGCAACACCAAATGGCGATTGAAAAAGAAAAGGGTACTTAATATCTAAATTTAAACGTTGAGTTTGAGGTTTTATACTTCTCCAGTTCAATTTTAAGAGCTCTCCTTTTTTCAATGAATTCTCTAGCTTCAAATTCAACTCTCCCGTTAAGGCCATTTTTTGACTCACTGGATTCGGCTGCAAACCGACTGCACCACGCAAAAAACTTACTTTATCAGATTTTAGATATAAAAATATTTCAAATCCTTCTTTTGTATAAAGTATTTCAGCAGGTTTAATCTTGTTAATAAACGAATTTTGTTCTATTCGCTGATCGATTCGAACTACCTCGTCTTCGATGTAGGGCTCTCCAATTGAAATACCAATGATACTCTGCACCGTATTCAAAGAGATACTCGAATCTCCTTTGACATGTATTTTGTTCAACACATAATAGTTTCCTTTTGAAATGGTTAAAGTAGCCTTAATCGTCAGGCTGTCAACCGATGTACTATCCAGAACAATCTGGGCAAAAGGATACCCGCTATTCACATACTTTTCGGTTTTTTCCTTAAGATAATTTGATAGCTGCTTCGGAGAAAAGTAATGTGGTTTAGCCTTTTTTATCAGAATATTTGCTTTAAACTCAGACGAATCAATTAAAAATATTTTATTGAATTTTTCATTCAAATACACATTTACTTTCCTTATGCTATCCTGAATATGTACTTCATGAAAAAAATATCCCAATTCAATGAGGTTGAATTTCAATTCTTTTATCTCCTTGTGGAAAGCATCCACATTAGAAGTGTCCATTTTAATTGACTTTGGAAGCTTTCGGTGCTTTATGGACTGATTATAATGAACCGTGTAAATATTTTGGGAATAACTGATCTTTTCGAACTGAAAAACAAGAATTAACAGAAAAGTTACTTTAAGTAATTTCACTTATATAGACTTACGAATAATCATATAAAATTCCATTTTTTAATTCCTAATTCCAATATTTTTTAAATAAAGTTGTAACTTTAGGAATGCTAAGTCCGTTAGACTAATAAGAACAACAAAAATTAACACTATGAAATCGAAAGCAACATTAGTATTTTTACTCGCATTTTTAACGACATTTTTAATTTCATGCGGAGCTGGTCGTACAGCAAGTTGTGATGCCTACGGAAATATTGATAATATTCAAGTAGAAAATCAGGACCTAGCCTCAAAGTAACAAGAATTTAAGTTAAAAACATTATAGAAAGCGTTTTAAATGAATCTGCATCTCAGATTGTATTTTTAACGCTTCTTTTTTTGCCCTAACATCAAACATTTCGCTGTTGTCGGCATATATAATCCCCCTCGAAGAATTTACCAGTAACCCGCATTCATTAGTCATTCCATATTTCACAACTTCTTCGAGTGATCCACCTTGCGCTCCCACTCCTGGCACCAAAAAGAAATGACTCGGTGCAATCTCTCTCATTTTTAAAATATCCTCAGATCTGGTAGCTCCAACTACAAACATGGTATTTTCATCACTACCCCATTCCTTGCATTTTTCCACCACATGCTCATAGAATGGTTGATTCCCCGATTCTAAATACTGAAAATCTCTGGATCCATCATTTGAAGTCATAGCCAGGACAATAGTCCATTTATCATTGTATGACAAAAACGGCTGAATACTATCTGAACCCATATACGGAGCAATTGTTATGGCATCACAATTATAGGTTTCAAAAAATGTTTTTGCGTAATAAAGCGAAGTATTTCCTATGTCTCCCCTCTTGGCATCTGCAATGATAAGGCAATCTTCAGGAATGTATTCGACGGTTTTTTGAAATGCTTCCCATCCTTTAATTCCCAGACATTCATAGAACGCCAAATTTGGTTTATATGCTACACAATACTCCTTCGTCGCATCAATGATAGCCTTATTAAATTCAAAAACCGGATCATCCAGCTCTAAAAGATGCGTGGGAATCTTATTAAGATCAGGATCTAATCCTACGCAAAGAAACGACTTCTTAGAAAAAATTTGACGTATTAGTTCCTTTCTGTTCATTGTTGCTCTCCTTTCAGTTTTTCCGCATTTTCAGCCATTTTTAGAGCATCAATCATTTCCTGAATATCTCCATTCATAAATGAGCTTAAATTGTACATTGATTTATTAATTCGATGATCTGTTATCCTTCCTTGGGGATAGTTATACGTGCGAATTTTTTCAGAACGATCACCAGAAGCAACCAGCGTTTTGCGATGTTCGGCTCTTTCATTCTCCACACGGTCTAACTCCGCCTGATATAATCTGGATCTTAATACGGAAGTTGCTTTTTCTAAATTCTTATGTTGACTACGACCATCCTGACATTCTACCACAACACCAGTGGGAATATGTGTTAGGCGAATGGCAGATTCCGTTTTATTGACATGCTGTCCCCCAGCCCCCGATGCTCTATAAGTATCTCTTCTTACGTCAGTCATATCCAGCTCAAAATCAACATCCTCAGCCTCAGGTAATACAGCCACAGTAATTGCAGAAGTATGCACTCTGCCCTGTGATTCCGTTTCTGGAACTCGTTGAACCCGATGAACACCAGATTCAAATTTTAGCATTCCGTATATTCCTTCACCTTCAACATTTATAGAAATTTCTTTATACCCTTTCACTGTACCCTCAGAGGAATTGATGATTTCATGTTTCCATGATTTTTCTTTGAAATACATCGTATACATTCTAAACACATCTTCCACAAATATACAGGCCTCATCCCCACCAGTACCAGCACGTAATTCAAGAATTGCATTTTTATCATCCTCTGGGTCTTTAGGAATAAGCATGAATTTTATGTCTGCTTCCATTTCTGGCCTTTTCAATTCCAAATCATCAATCTCCATCTTTGCCATCTCCCTCATCTCAGGATCTGTCTCTTCAGCTAATAATTCCTTAGCACTGGATAAGTTTGAAAGTAAATCATTGTACGCCTTATAGGTGTTGTCAAGAGTTTCCAGGTCCTTATATTCCTTGTTCAGCTTAACGTATCTGACCATATCCGCAATGATATCAGGATCTGTAATTAATTTACCCACTTCAATAAATCTGAAATGTATGGCCTCAAGTTTTGAAAGTAATTCAGACATATATTAATCAAACGGTATTATGGGGTAAAAGTAAAAATAAATTAAAGATAGCATCCGTGTACATAGTATAAAAAAGGTCATGAAAATCTTCTCATGACCCATATATAATTCATACTAAACCTTAAAATTACGCTATATTAACACATCTGAGAGTCAGTATAATCTACTTTTATCTCATAGCGTATTTTCTTTGTCGTATTAATGACTGCTAAGGTAATCAGCAACACCATCCCTCGTGGCCGTCATTGCATCACTACCCTCTTGCCAATTTGCAGGACACACCTCTCCGTGTTTTTGATTGTGTGCATACGCATCAATTAATCTTAGCACTTCCTGAACATTCCTTCCAACAGGAAAGAAATTTACGGAGTCATGATACACAAATCCTTCCTCGTCAAGTAGATACGTAGCTCGATAAGGAACATTATCTCCACTTGATTCTTCTTCATCAAAAAAATCAAAATCTAAAATCCCTAATTCCATCGCAAGTACTCGTGTAGAATCCGCAATTAATGGGAATTCAACTCCTTGGATTCCTCCATTGTTTTTCGAAGTATTTAACCAAGCAAAATGCACTTCTGCTGTATCACATGAAGCTCCAATTAAAATAGTATTTCTTTTTTCAAATTCTGCCGCTGCTGCTTGAAATGCATGTATCTCAGTGGGACACACAAATGTAAAGTCTTTTGGATACCAAAATAGGCATACTTTTTTCTTGTTTTCAAGTGCCTGATTAAGCACATTGATTTCAAACGTATTACCAGTACTATCTGTCGCTTTAACATCGATGTTCGGGAATTTTTTTCCTACTAGTGTTGACATATTATATATTTTTTAGTTAAAATTATTCATTTATTTCATTCCTATAAATTCGAACCCTATTTAAAAGCAATTTATTTAGAATTTGCTTTTATTTTCTTGATGCCTTCTTTACAAAATCATCATACTTAAGCTGTTTTTCTTTCATTGGAATATTGCTCTGAAAATAATCAGACAATTTCTTTTCTGTAATCCTGTCATAGATACCATTTACCTGCTCTTTATCTTTAAGTAAACGCATCGCCGTTTCAGTCAATTCCTTATCTTCTGGAGCTGGCATACCATATTGCTCATAATTTGAGATTAATAAAGATTTAGTAAAATCTATCACCTCCTCATTGGTAATCTGAATATCATTGTCTTTAAATATTTTACCCTGAATCAGCTGCCATTTCATTGAGTTTAGATATGAACCAAATTCCTTGTCTAAAGTTTCATCATCTATAGGTTTTTCATTTGACAATTTCACCCACCGCTTCAAAAATTCTTCCGGTAAAGTGATTTTTGTTTTATCAATTAAATGTTCATAAATCAGCTGAGTAAACAATCGATTCGAATCCGCCTTAAACATATTTTTTAAATCTGCAGCAACTTTTTCCTTTAATTCGCTCTCTGTTTTCACCTCACCGTTAGGAAATAGCTTAGCAAATAGCTCTTCATTGAGGTCTGCCATCACCATTTTCTTAATTTCATTTACAGTAAACTTAAACTGTGTAGACAATCCATCTAAATCCTCTTCATTCACCCCTAACATAGTAGCAAGATCCTTGTTATCCTTGGATACAGTTTTTGGATCTAATAAAACAAAATCATCCACTTTTTTTCCTTTCAAGAGCTTTATCGCCTTTTTATCAGATAAGAATTCCATGGAAATGGTAGAATTGTGCTCGACACCTCCCTCTTTTGGTTCTTTGTTTACATCCAATTCCCTAAATAAGCCCATGACCATATCAGTTTCACCAATTACGTCAGTAGATTCCAACTTTCCGTATCGACGTCGTAAATCTTCAATCTGTTTTGAAATCAACTTATCATCCACTTTTACAGTAAAGTAATCCATACTCTTTTTTGAAGAAAGAGGAATATCAAATTTTGGAGAAAAACCAATTTCGTATGAAAATTCAAAATCACTGGGATTATCCAGATCTCCTTTAAATGTTTCATTCTCAACAGGAATAGGATTACCTATAATCTCAAGATTCTCTTCCTTGATAAATTGATGTACACCTTCATTCGAAATTTTATTCAATTCTTCGGCAAGAACGCTCTTTCCGTATTGCTTTTGAATCATTCCAAATGGAACATGACCGGGTCTAAAGCCAGGTATTTTTGCTGTTTTACGATATTTTTCTAAAGTGGTCTTCACCTTAGACTGATAATCTTCAGATTTAATTTCAACTTTTAAAATTGCACTTAGTTTATCAATGTTTTCTTGTACTACATTCATTTTTCAACGATTAATTCAATAAAAAAGGTCTCGTCAATAAAACGAGACCTAAAATGGTGCGGATGGAGGGACTCGAACCCACACACCTCTCGGCACTAGATCCTAAGTCTAGCGTGTCTACCAATTTCACCACATCCGCATTCTATTTCAATTTGAAAGAAAAACTTTCGCTGCTTTAAACTTTTTTAAAGCGGATGCAAAGATAATTTTTTTTAAGACAAATGAAAAATTAGCTCCTCGAATTTTGGATATTTTGTCTGATCTCCTGCATGAATTCCGAAGCATATACAAATTTCGATATCTCTGGATTTTCTGTAGTAATAATCGACTTTCGATCACCCTGCCACCATTTCTGACCTTCATGAATAAAAATTACATTTTCGCCAATTTCAATAACAGAATTCATGTCATGGGTAATCACGACTGTGGTCATTTCATATTCACGTGTAATGTCCTGAATTAACCCGTCTATTCTTATGGCAGTTCTTGGGTCCAATCCGGAATTCGGTTCATCACAAAATAAATATTTAGGATTCATTGATATGGCACGTGCAATTCCAATGCGCTTCTTCATTCCACCACTGCATTCCGAAGGCAATAGATCATTTTTATCGGATA
>Ga0206681_10001327_pt1 | contig 11500 bp, 10 predicted proteins | sample M150012015metaG_FD_161048 | JGI IMG/M metagenome (GOLD analysis project Ga0206681, IMG submission 161048) | Ammonia-oxidizing marine archaeal communities from Monterey Bay, California, United States - M1 500m 12015 | ecosystem: Environmental > Aquatic > Marine > Intertidal zone | place: USA...
ATGATGAAATCATTTAGTAGATTGTAGCGTTCTGCTCATTCGGCAGTTATTACATTAAGAAAGTAGTTCTGTTTGGTGAAAACAACTTAGCATCATGATGTTAGTACTTCTTTGAATTTTTTATCTACTTGACCAATGGAAGTTGTTACATTTAGCTATCCAATGAAGGAGAGAATTAATAATATTGGGGTGCTTACCTCGGGTGGAGATTCGCCAGGAATGAATGCTTGTATTAGAGCCGTTGTACGTCTCGGGCTTGATAATGGATTAACAGTTACAGGTATTTATAGGGGATTTGATGGCTTGATAGATGGTGATTATAGCGTAATGGGAACTCATGATGTAAGTAACATTATTCAACGGGGTGGTACAATTCTCAAATCAGCAAGAAGTAAAAGGTTTTTTAAAAAGGAATATCGAGAGATAGCATACAAAAATATGAATGAGAGGGGAATAGACGCCCTGATTACCATTGGTGGTGACGGCACATTTATGGGGGCTCAATGCATGCTTGAAGAATTTCAGGTTCCTATATTGGGTTTGCCTGGAACTATTGATAATGACCTTTATGGAACTGATAATACCATTGGATATGATACGGCTCTGAATAATGTTGTTGATGCTGTTGACAAGATTCGCGATACTGCTGATTCACATGAGAGACTTTTTATTATTGAGGTTATGGGGAAAGATGCTGGATTTATTGCAGCAAGATCTGGAATTGCAGTTGGAGCCGAAGCAATTCTGATACCTGAAACTACCACTTATCTGGATGACCTTATCAATACTCTGAAAACAGGATGGAGAAACAACAAGACCAGCAGCATTATTATTGTTGCTGAAGGAGATGACCTTGGTGGTGCTTTTGAGGTGGAAAAGAAGATCCAGGAGCATTTTAACAAATACGAGACCCGTGTTTCCATATTGGGCTATGTTCAGCGTGGAGGAAGTCCTAGTGCGTACGACAGGCTATTGGCTTCACGCCTTGGCGCAGAAGCTGTACAAGGTCTTATTGATGGGAAAACAGGATATATGGTGGGGATAAAGGATAATGAAACAAATTACACCCCTCTTTTAAAAGCAGTAAAACACAATAAGGCGATCCGTTCGGATCTGATCGAATTGGCTAGTAGGCTCTCAAAATAGTTTTGGTAGTGGAAAGGACAACAAAATTTGTAGATGTCATTTTGCCCGTAGCTGTGCCCAATTTGTATACTTATCGAGTTCCAACGGAATTAAACAACGAAGTTATTCCCGGTCAGAGAGTTGTTGTTGAGTTCGGTAGAAGGAAGAGATATTCGGCCTTAATACGAAAAGTTCATGCCAAGGCACCCGAATTGTATCAGGCAAAGTACATCGATGCTATTTTGGATAGCGGTGCCATTGTGACAGAGCAACAGTTTGAATTTTGGGAATGGTTGGCAAGCTACTATATGTGTACGATCGGTGAAGTAATGCTGTCAGCTTTACCCAGCGCACTTAAGTTAGCAAGTGAAACCAAAATTGTTCCAAATCCGGAGTTTGACAGAAATTATGACCTCTTGACTGATAAAGAATTTCTTATTGCTGACGCAGTAGAAGTCCGTAATGTACTTAGCCTGCTTGATATTGCTGATATACTGGATCAAAAAACGGTCTATCCCGTAGTTAAGTCTCTCTTAGATAAAAAAGTAGTACTTCTGGAGGAACAACTAAGAGAAAGGTACAAGCCGAGGATCGAGAATTATGTTAGGCTCAGTGAACGATATTGCGAAGAAGAACAGCTAAAAGAGGCGTTTGATAGTTTGGGAAAAGCTCCTAAGCAGCTTGAGTTGCTGATGCGTTACATTGAACAAAGCAAAAGGTATAGTGATTCACCTCAGGAAGTTAACAAGGTCAAGCTTCAGAAACAAGCGGATGCAACCTCAGCTCAAGTGGCTCAGCTGGTCAAGAAAGGTGTATTTGAGGTATATGAAAAAGAAATTGGAAGAATTCAGGAGTTCGATGAGACGATAAGTCCGTTGAACCTACTTAATGAGGAACAGACAGAGGCGCTACAGAAGATCAACATAGCACTATCTGACAAGAGAGTTTGTTTGCTTCACGGCGTAACAGGCAGCGGTAAAACAGAGGTCTATATCCGCAAAATACTAGAGACGATCAAGAATGGAGGAAAGACTCTTTATTTGGTGCCTGAAATAGCTTTGACGACCCAGCTGATCCACCGGCTTAAGAAATTTTTTGGAAATAAAATAGGTGTATATCATTCAAAGTTCAATGCGAACGAGAGAGTTGAAATTTGGAATAAGGTGTTAGAGGGGGATGGGTATGATATTGTAATAGGCGCCCGTTCAGCGATGTTTTTGCCGTTTCAAGATCTCGACCTGATCATCGTAGATGAAGAACACGAAAATTCATTCAAACAATATGATCCTGCTCCAAGATACAATGCTCGAGACGCATCGATCATGCTGGCTAGAATTGCCGAAGCAAAAGTAATTCTTGGTACAGCCACTCCATCCATTGAAACTTTTTGGAACGCCAACGAAGGTGTTTACGGAATCGTGACCTTGAAAAACAGGTTTGGTGGGTTAAAGATGCCTGAAGTATTCTGTGCTGACGTAAAGGAGGAAAAAAGGAAAAAAAAGATGAACGGCCATTTTACTTCATTTCTTCTTTCCAATATACGTGAAGCATTGGAGAATGGTGAGCAGATTATTCTTTTTCAGAACAGAAGAGGATATGCCCCGCAATGCTCGTGTGAAGAGTGTGGATGGGTTCCTCACTGCACACGTTGTGACGTGAGTTTAACTTACCACAAGTACGAAAGCAGACTGAGCTGTCATTATTGTGGATATGGAATTCATCCGCCAAGAGTTTGTGAGGGATGTGGCAGTCATAAATTGATAATGGTTGGTTTCGGTACAGAAAAGATTGAAGAGGATCTGAACTCTCTTTTGGCAGGTGCTAAAATTGCAAGAATGGATTTGGATACTACAAGAAGCAAAAATGCCTACCAAAATTTACTCCATTCATTTGAAAATGGGGAGATCGACATTTTAGTGGGAACGCAAATGGTTACCAAAGGTCTCGACTTTGATAATGTTGCCCTGGTCGGTGTGTTGAATGCTGATCAGATGCTACATTTCCCTGATTTTAGAGCCTTTGAGAGATCGTATCAGCTCATGGCACAAGTCAGTGGAAGAGCAGGTAGAAAAAAAAAGCGGGGAAAAGTTGTCATACAAACCTGGAATCCCAATCACTGGATAGTTCAAAAGGTAATCGCAAATGATTTTCAGGGCATGTACCGTCAGGAACTTCTTGAAAGAAAAAATTTTAACTATCCTCCATTTTATAGGCTTATTCTGCTAACTGTGAAGAACAGGGATAAAAGTGCTGCAGAAAAAGGTGCTAGGGCATTGACCGGGCTACTGCAAAAACAATTGCAAGGTTGGGTTTTAGGCCCGGAATTTCCAGCGATCTCTAGAGTAAGAAATTTCTATTTGCTGAATATACTGATCAAATTTGATCGCAAGGCATCTCCATCTAAAATCAAGAGGTACATTGATGATTGTGTAATTGAATTTCATCAAAACAAAGAAATAAAACCTTGCCTTATTCGTATAGATGTGGATCCAATTTAATATATTCGTATTAGCCCTTCAACGAAATGTTACATGCTAAAGAGACTACAAAATTTTGTTTTGTTATTACTTGTGTTAATATTGTCTTGCTTAATAGTACCAAATGCTGCCAGGATATGTGTTGAGGAATTTGTGACTCATGACCAGATGATTGATCTTGATTCAGAAGCTGAAACTGAGAACGAAGAAGAAGTAGAAACCATTGAGATTCTGGTTGCTTTTTTCTCAAAAACAGCAAAACGGCCAAGCAAAATATTTTCAAATAGTCTTATTGCTCTTAATCCTAGGTTTAACATTTCAAACATTTATCTGGACATTGATACTCCGCCTCCAGTTCTGTAGGCATGGTCTGAACTCAATTCATTAATTTTAATTGATAGTTTAATCAATGTCTACAATGCCTAAAAAACCTAAAAACAAATTTCTCGATTTTTCAAAACTAAAGGGCGATCTGCTTGGAGGATTAACTGCAGGTATAGTAGCATTACCGTTAGCCCTGGCTTTCGGAGTTACTTCTGGTCTTGGCGCAAGTGCCGGGCTTTATGGGGCCATATTCATCAGCTTTTTTGCTGCACTTTTTGGTGGAACCAGCACGCAGATCTCTGGCCCTACGGCTCCCATGACTGCGGTATCCATGGTTATTGTAGGGGGTATTATTGCTGCAAATGACGGTGATAGTACCCTAGCATTACCGGCAATACTCACGGTGTTTTTACTTGCTGGAATATTTCAAATTATTATCGGTTTTGCGGGTATAGGTAAGTACATTAAGTACATTCCAAGTCCTGTGGTATCTGGTTTTATGACAGCTATTGGCTTGATCATATTGATCACAATGCTTCTTCCTGCTCTGGGGTATTACCCGGAACGCGATCAGGCGTATGTTGAACAGTTCAAACCTGTTGGGGAGGAAATTATTTTGGATAAAATCCTAAAGGATGAAGTAGGGGAAGGGATCTTAGTCCTTGAGAATTTTCAGGAAACGGTCAATCGTGCGCATGAAGTTACAGACAGCGCCATTTTGAAAGAATCAATAATTCTTGCCAAGAATAATGCGGCTGGTGTAGTTGGGACATTCAGAGTATTGCCATATGCATTTCAGAATATCAATTGGTTGGAGTTGATACTGGCACTTGCAACGATAATCATTATTTACGGGATTAAAAGAATAAGCCAATCCGTACCAGGCACGTTGGTGGCCATTGTTATTATGACAGGGGTCGCGTATGGATTTAGTTTAGACTATGAACCAATTACTAAAATATCATCGGGCATGCCGAAGTTGAATTATGAAATTTTTAGCGAATTTAGTTTGACGAGTGTATTTCCGTATATTCTTACAGCGTTGTCCCTATCGTTCTTGGGCGCAATAGATTCTTTATTGACATCTGTTGTTGCTGATAATATGACCAAGACGAAACACGATTCAAAAAAGGAGCTTATTGGTCAGGGCATTGGAAATAGTATCGCAGCCTTATTTGGTGGTATTCCGGGCGCCGGAGCAACAATTCGAACCGTTGTGAACATAAAGGCCGGAGGTAAGACGAAGATCTCCGGAATGATGTCTGGCGTGTTATTGTTAATTATTTTACTTCCATATCTGAGTGACATTGCTTCACTTATTCCAGCTTCGGTTTTGGCTGGGATACTAATTACGGTTGGCATTAATGTAATGGATTATAAGGGATTGAAGGCCCTTCCGAAAACTCCGTTCAATGAAGTTTTTGTTATGCTGTTGGTTCTGTTTATAGCTGTATTCCTGGATCTGGTCGTTGCTGTTGGTATCGGCATGGTTATTTCCGCGCTGGTGTTCATGAAGAAGATGGGAGATATTGGTGAATCCAAAACTGATGTAAGCAGTGTCAAATCATACAATAAACGAGCTTCCTGGAAGGATGAGCTTAGACTTGATAAAAATGTAGAGAAACAGGTATACATACAGCACCTTTACGGGCCGCTGTTCTTTGGATTTGCAAGTAGTTTTGGTGAAGCTTCCATTGAAATGGATGAAGTTAAAACTTTGGTGATACGGTTTGAACGAGTCCCTTATATCGACCAATCGGGAATTAGGGCGTTGGAATCATCCATAGAAGAATATCAGAAAGTCGGATGCGAGGTATTGCTTACCGGACTTGATGGTCAGCCAAAGGAAATGGTCCATAAATATGGCCTGATCCCAAACAGCGTTAGTAAAACGCAAGTTTTTGATGAATTTAGTATCTGTGTTAGGTATTTGAAAAGAACACTGACGAATTCTCAAGGAGAACTTGATATGTGACCAAAAGTGCTAACACTAATTCTCTATCGAGCTGTGGGTGTAAATGTTCTGACTTGGAGGAGGATCGATAAATTGGCTATTCTTACGATTCACTTAGTGAATCAGTCTTTGGGGTAAGTTAACCTGGTTTTATCAATGCAATTGCTGCTGTTCCAGGGATGATACATTTTATTGAATCCATATCTTTAGGTTTAAATTAACTTTGTTAATTGAAGAGATTGATCTGGATATATTGTTTGTTAGTGATCGGAATTCCAATTATTGGACAGACGGGTCAATCAGAGGAGACCAATCCATATTTTTACATTAATAGTGCGAATAAATTGATCCCGAGTGATCTGGACAGCTCCTTTGCTTTAGCCGAACTGGGTTTGGAGCTAGCGTTGAAGAATACGAATGACAAAGCCGAAGCTCACTGTTACAATACGATCGGATCGATCAATTTTGAGCTGAACAAATTTAATCTGGCTATTGAAAGTTTCACGAAGGCTTATGAGCTATTTAGTTCTTTAGGGGAGGAAGACGAGGAATACTTGTCGCTGAAATACTTAGCCAGAGCATACGATGCAAGTTCAATGACTTCAATTGCAATTGAAAAGTATGAGCTGTTTCTTAAGAAAGCATCTCAGATTGATAACGAGAAGGATGTAGATGAAGCGCAAAAGGCTCTTGGAAGATTGTACTTCAATGCGGGTTTGTATGAAATGGCATTGGAAATATTTGAAAAGAGAAAAGAAGATGCGGAGGCGGAAGGCAACTCTCAGGAACTGGCCTTAATATATAATCATATCGGAAAGGTCTACGATGTTAAAGACGATTCTATACGGGCTTTTGACAACTATGAGCAGGGGCTGACCAATGGGCTTAATAGTGCAAACAATGAGGCAGTGCAAGGGTATTATCAGAATGTCAACAGTTTTTACAGTAGTCGAGGAAATGTTAAGGGTCAGCTGGAGGTAAACGAAAAGGCTATCAAATATTTTTCAAAGCAGAAACAGAAAATAAACAAAAGGAAAAATAAAAGTGAAAATGAAGAAAAGGCCATTCTGGATTTAGAAGAGAATTTGTATCAATCAAACTACAATCAGGGACAGGCCTATCTGAATAGTGATAAACCAATTGAAGCGATTCCATACCTCAAAACATCCATAGATATTGCTACCGATATTGGAGTATTGGAAAACGAGGTATTGGGATATGAAGCTCTTTTCGAAGCCTATGAAAAGGCAGGAGATTACAATCAGGCACTTCACGCCTACAAGCAATTTGTAAGATCCAAAGACTCATTAATTAGAGAACAGGAGAAGGAGAAGTTGCTTGCTCTCAAATTGGAGGCGGCCCTTTCAGACCGTGACAAGCACATAGCACTGCTTAAAAAAGAGGCAGGCCTTGATCACATGCAATTTGATCTGACCCTTAAAGAGAAAGAAGATGAGGCTCGTGTTTCCAAAATATTAATGTACAGCCTAATGGCAGGCATATCCATTTTACTGGTTTCTCTTGTTGTTTTTCTTAGGGGGAACCGGGAAAAGAAAAAGGCCAATAAGCTATTATTACTAAAGTCGCTTCGAACACAAATGAACCCACACTTCATTTTTAACTCTTTAAACTCAGTGAACAGCTTTATTTCTCAAAACGACGAAAGATCAGCCAATAAATATTTATCGGAGTTTTCAAGACTTATGAGAATGGTGCTTGAGAATTCGAAATATGATTTTGTTAGCCTGGCCAGTGAGGTAAAAACATTGGAATTGTACATTGGATTAGAACACCTGCGATTTGAAGATAAGTTTGATTTTGAATTTGAAATAGATGTTGCGTCAGTGGACGAAATACATGTGCCTCCCATGTTGATACAACCTTATATAGAAAATGCCGTATGGCACGGATTGAGATACGGAGATGAAAAAGGCACGTTAAAGGTTTCCTGTACTGAATCAAAAGATAGTTTGCATTGGGCAATTCAAGACAATGGGATTGGAAGGGCTAGATCGAAAGAAATAAAGACCAAACACCAGTCGGAGGGCAAATCTACAGGAATGAAAAACACAAAAGAGAGATTGAGAATTATTAAGGAATTGTACGATCAGGACATAACGCTTTTAGTTTCTGACCTGAAAGAAGATGGGACCGGAACCAAAGTTGAATTAGTGATACCGAAAAAATACGAATAGATGAATTTAAGGGCAGTTATTGTAGAAGATGAAGAAGCGAGTAGGATCACACTGAGAAATTACATTTCGAAATACTGTGTTGAAATAGAGGTTGTTGGAGAGGGGAGCAGTGTAGAGGAAGGGATATCAGTGATAAAAGAATGTTGCCCGGACCTTGTCTTTTTAGACGTGGAAATGCCGTTTGGCAATGCATTTGATCTGCTGGAGGAATTTGAGGAGGTGTTCTTCGAAACGATATTTGTTACTGCCTATTCGAATTATGCCGTTAAGGCAATTAATTATAGTGCCTCTCACTATTTGCTGAAACCAATTGATATAGATGAATTGATTGCGGCTGCGGCAAAAGTGCAGGATAAGATCAGAACTAAAGAGAAAAATGAGGCCAATATCAACACGAAAATATTGCTTGAGAACATACATATAACCAACAGTCAGCTTAAGAAAATTGTTTTGCCGGTACTAGATGGATTTGAAGTAGTTGAAGTGCAGGAGATCATTAGATGTAGAGCGAATGACAATTTTACTGATTTTCATTTGAAAAATGGCTCCAGAAAGGTCATATGCAGAACGCTCAAGTATTATGAGGAAATTTTATCTGAATTAGGCTTTTTGAGGGTTCACAAGTCACATATGATCAATATGCAATATGTTAAGGCATATAAGAAAGGGAAGGGTGGGCATGTTGAGATGAATGATGGTAGTTTTGTTGATGTATCAGCAAGCAGAAAGCAAGCGTTTCTGGATCATTTCAAAAACTGACCTGAATTGGTGTGAAAATCGATTGCTTTTTCAATTCTGGATTCGCAGTATTAGGTTTGGATCAGGACAAAGTAGTTTGTATAATTTAATATCTTCTTGTGAGCAAACACCGGGAAAGTCGGTGTCATTGTCCAAAAGGTCTAGAATGACCTGAAAATGGAGATGTGGTGGCCATCCTCCATTTTCATTTTCTTCTCCTGTATGGGAAAATATTTGTCCCGATCGTATGGTTTGTCCTTTTTTTACTTTTTCAATACCCCTGAGGGATAAATGTCCATAGAGTGTGTAGAAACAAATGTCATTGATCATGTGCTTCAAGATAATTGTTGGTCCATAATTGCCTTTTCCCTCATTGTTATGAACCGAATGAACTTTCGCATCGCACGGACTGAAAACAGGCGTTTTTGCAGCAACCCAAACGTCAATTCCTAGATGTGTGTCACGGCTGTTGTAGGCGTACTCAGGAAAACCTGCATATAGATTTCGTTGCTCCATGTACCCTCCGTGTCTGATGGGGTTGGCACCAAAAATATATGCTGAAAGTTGCTCCTTACATGAGCTGTCAATTTTTAATCGATCGAGAGTGCCTTCCGATAGATCAACTATTATTGACCCGGTTCTGGAATCAGCAATGATTTCGGCAAAGCTAACCTTTGACAAACAAGATCCAAGCTCAGTCCATTTTCCTTTTAATCCATCTGTTTTTTGTGTATTCAAACGAGGTGAGACCTCCTTCCTCATCATATTGGTATTTTTTTACTTTGTAACAGTCGCATAGGTTGATCTCCCTGCTTTTAAGCTTGCCATTATTGTAATATTCCTTTTGCTCGAATTTAATTTCAAAACAGAACTTACCATACGTACCTTTTTTTGTGATCCGTTGAACTTCAGTTGATTTATTTCCGCTTGGGTAAAAATACTTTTCCCGAACGTCTTCTTTCAGATAAAATTCATGTAGTTTGAATTCTTTTAATTGCACTTTTTTTATTGTTTTATATAGGAAAACATTACCTGTTGCAAAAGTATCTATGTGGATAGTTCTTGTTCGGTTGTACTGAGAGATCGATATATTTACCGTCATAACAAATAGAAGGGATAATGGGATACGCACGGAGCGAATATAATTTATCTTTTTACGATCGTTCAAATTATTAAGGTATCTGTTGCATCCTTTTCTGTTGATTATACGTTATTAATCTGTTTTGTTTCAGCGTCTGGCCATATTGAATGAGGTGAGCTACTTGACTTCGAGGAGCCAGGGAAGTGGTGGTCAGCACGTGAACAAGGTGGAGACAAAAGTCGTTCTTGTTTTTGATTTGAATACATCAAAAGCGCTGTCAGCTGAACAAATAGACCTTTTAAATTCTGTTTTGAAAAACAGGGTGTCTCGAAAAGGCCAAATACAAATTGTCGCCCAGAAATACAAAAGCCAGATCAAGAACAAGAATCTCGCAAATCAAAAGTTTATTGATCTGTTGACACGGTCTTTAATGCCAAAAAAGGTTAGGAAAAAGCATAAGGTATCTAAAGCACAGAGAGAAAAGAGGCTGGGGGACAAGAAGAAAAAATCACAACGTAAGGAGAGCAGAAAAAAGATCAAAGGTTAGCCGCAGAAAAGAAATCCCACAACTTATCCTTTGGAGGAGAACATTCAATTTTAATGGGTTGTTTAGAAATGGGATGTTCGAACTCTATTTGAACGGCATGCAGATGTATGGAACCGTCTTTGTTGGACCTGTCAAATCCATATTTCAGATCCCCCTTGATCGGACTTCCCATAAGACTCAATTGACATCTGATCTGATGGTGTCTTCCCGTATGCGGAGTTACTTTGAGTAAATGGTAACGATCACTCGAAAAGATACACTCGTAGGTCAACGAGCTGATTTTTCCTCTTGACTGGTCTACCGGGTATGATTTATTTTGTTTCTGGTTCTTTAGCAGGAAATGCTCGAGTGTTCCTTTGTTCGGTTTGGGTTTGTTTTTAACCACTGCCCAGTAGGTCTTCTGAACTTTTTTCTCTTGAAATAATTTGTTCATTCTGGCAAGGGCTTTTGATGTTTTAGCAAAGATGACGATACCACTTACTGGACGATCTATTCGATGTATTACTCCACAAAACACATTACCTGGCTTGTTATATTTTTCTTTAAGGTGGGACTTTACCATTTCACTCAGCGGTTTGTCTTTGGTTTTATCTCCCTGAACAATATCAGATGGAAGTTTTTCCACCGCAATTAAATGATTGTCTTCATATAATATTCGGGTTTCAATCATAATTTTTGTCAATTCTGGTTTCGATAAATCCGGCAATAAGTAATATCAAATAGGGGATAGGGCTGTGCAACAAACCGACTATTTGTCTGCCTACAGGATAAGCTATCAGTGAGATCAGGTATGCAACAACAAAACAAATTATATAAATGGACATAGAGTAGAAAGCAATTCTTTTGGTTTTTGTGATGTACAGTCCAAGAGAAGTAACGATGCCAAATACCACTGTAAAGGCCATGGTCATGTACCACTTAAAGTCGATAATTGTTTGAATGTTCCAGCTACCAAAGAAACGAACCATCCTGGAATGAGTATAATTTGGGACGTTGTCTGCATAATCGTTCCCAATTATATCTTTTAAATATTCAATCTGACCATTTGAGTTAACAAAT
>Ga0206681_10001331_pt1 | contig 11476 bp, 11 predicted proteins | sample M150012015metaG_FD_161048 | JGI IMG/M metagenome (GOLD analysis project Ga0206681, IMG submission 161048) | Ammonia-oxidizing marine archaeal communities from Monterey Bay, California, United States - M1 500m 12015 | ecosystem: Environmental > Aquatic > Marine > Intertidal zone | place: USA...
TTAAAATGATCTGTTTATTTCAAATCTACAGATCCCAATATAGGCGCTGTAGTGAGGTAGCCATGGGACGTAAATATGAATATTTCTAAAGTTATGAGCGCCCTTGGTTTTGGTAATAGCCATTATCATTCCCAAAAAAATAATCTATACAACATGACCAAAGAATTATTAAAGGAAGTTAAATGAAAATAGCAATAGCCGGCACCGGTTATGTTGGCCTTTCTAACGCCATGCTTTTGTCTCAAAATCATGAGGTAATTGCGCTCGACATTATTCCTGAGAGGATTGAGCAACTCAACAACAAGATCTCGCCAATAGTTGATGCCGAGATTATAGATTTTCTGGCTAATGAAGATCTTAACTTTACCGCCACTCTAGATAAAGAGCTAGCCTATAAAAACGCTGACTTTGTCATTATCGCCACACCGACTGATTACGATACCACTAGCAACCACTTTAACACCTCTTCAGTAGAGGCGGTTATTCAAGACGTGATCGATATTAACTCTAGTGTGGTGATGATTATTAAGTCAACCGTGCCGGTTGGCTATACTCAAAGTATTAAAGAGAAGTTCAATGTCGATAATATCATCTTCTCGCCAGAGTTCTTAAGAGAAGGCTTGGCCCTTCATGATAATCTTTATCCATCACGTATTATTGTGGGCGAGCAGTCAGACAGAGCTAAGACGTTTGCAGATCTTCTAGTAGAGGGCGCTATTAAAGAAGATATGGACGTCTTGTTAACAGACTCTACTGAAGCAGAAGCAGTTAAGCTGTTTAGTAATGCTTATCTAGCTATGAGGGTGTCATACTTTAATGAACTTGATTCTTACGCACAAGTGCATAGGTTGAATAGCAGGCAAATTATTGAAGGTGTGGGACTTGATCCGAGAATAGGACCACATTACAACAACCCTAGCTTTGGTTATGGTGGCTACTGCTTACCTAAAGACACTAAACAACTTAAAGCTAATTATAAAGATGTGCCTAATGCGTTAATCAGTGCCATTGTTGATGCCAACTCAATACGTAAAGACTTTATTGCAGATTCTATCATTAGTAAGAATCCTAAAGTCGTGGGCGTGTATAGATTAGTTATGAAGTCTGGTTCTGATAATTTTAGAGCATCATCTATTCAAGGTATTATGAAACGCATTAAAGCCAAAGGCATTGAAGTGGTTATCTATGAGCCTATATTAGAAGAGGAGGAATTCTTTTATTCAAAGGTGATTAAAAACTTAAATGAGTTTAAACAGATTAGCGATGTGATTGTTGCTAATAGAATGGTAGATGAACTCAATGAGGTTAGAGCTAAGGTTTACACGAGAGATTTATTTGGAAAGGATTAATATATCTTGAATATGGGTAGCGTGGTCAAAAAAAGGAGATGTAAGTGCGGCAAATATTAGTAACTGGCGGAGCTGGATTTATCGGATCTCATTTATGCCAGCGATTAGCCATGAATAGCGATTATGAGGTTTACTCACTAGATAACTATTCTACGGGGACAGTGGAAAACCATGTTCCAAAAGTTACTTATATATCAGGTGAAACTAAGGATATTGGTAGTTTGGTAAACTTTAAACCAGATTATATTTTTCATTTAGGTGAGTATTCTCGAGTGGAGCAAAGTTTTGAGGATATAGAAAAAGTTTGGCGATACAATAAAGATGGGATATTTTCAGTCTTGGAATTTTGTAGAAGTACTGGAGCTAAGATTATTTATGCTGGTTCTAGTACAAAATTTGGAGATGGAGGACTTGGGCGCTCACAAAGTCCATATGCATGGACAAAGGCATCAAATACTGAATTGGTTGAAAATTATGGTCAGTGGTTTGATGTACCATATGCGATAACATATTTTTATAATGTATATGGAGAGAGGGAAATCTCAGAAGGAAAGTATGCCACCTTAATAGCTTTATTTAAAAATAAGTATACGCATGGACAAAAGTTAACAGTAGTATCTCCGGGAATACAGAAGCGTAACTTTACACATATAGATGATATTATTGATGGATTAATTATGGTTGGTGAAAATGGATATGGAGATGAGTTTGGTATTGGAAATCCAGAATCGTATTCTATAACTGAAATTGCCGAGATGTTTGTTGGTGCTGAGATAGAAATGTTACCTGAAAGAAAGGGTAATAGAATGACAGCCGATGTCGTTACATCAAAAACTGAAGCACTTGGATGGCTTCCAAAGCGCTCAATTAGGGATTACATAAAAAAAATAACTCAAGAAAAAATATAAATCAGAACATAGGGAGATAGAGTGAATAATCTAGTTACTAATTACCTTAACAAGCACGCCTTTTAAAAAGAAATGCTTAATTACTGCTCATGATATGAGAAGACAATTTTGAAACATGAAAAATCATGTAAATATATAAACGGAATAAAATATGCTTACTAATTCAACAATATTAATAACAGGTGGTACAGGCTCATTTGGACACGCCTTTCTTCCAATGACACTTGAAAAATATAATCCCAAGAAGATTGTTGTATTTTCTCGTGACGAGATGAAGCAGTGGGAGATGGCTAAATTGTTCGAAAACGATCCTCGTGTTCGCTTTATGATTGGAGATGTTCGTGATAAAGATAGGCTATATCGAGCGTTAGATGGTGTTGATTATGTTGTTCATGCTGCAGCAACGAAGATTGTGCCCACTGCCGAATATGATCCATTTGAATGTGTAAAAACTAATGTTATTGGCGCTATGAATATAATTGACGCTTGTATTGACAAAAAAGTTAAACGTATTGTGGCTTTGTCTACGGACAAGGCAAGTAGTCCTGCAAATTTATATGGCGCAACTAAGCTGACTTCTGACAGGCTTTTTGTGTCTGGTAATTCGTATAGTGGCAGTCATGACACAAGTTTTTCGGTTGTGAGATACGGCAACGTTATGGGCTCTCGTGGCTCTGTTATACCATTCTTTATGTCAATTGCAAAAGATGGTATATTGCCAATTACAGATAATCGTATGACTCGATTTATGATTTCACTAGAAGAAGGTGTTGAATTGGTTTGGCATGCTTTTGAGGATATGAAGGGTGGTGAAATTTACGTTAAAAAAATTCCATCCATGAAAGTTACAGATGTCGCATTGGCTATTGACAGTAAAGCAAAACAAAAAGAGATTGGTATTAGGCCAGGTGAAAAATTACACGAGCAAATGATTGGCCCTGAAGATGCCTGGTATACCTACGAATATCCAGATCATTATAAAATATTACCCTCTATTAATGACTGGAGTAATGACCCTGAAAGGATAGGTAGCGGTATTAAAGTTGAGCCGGACTTTACGTATTGTTCTGATAATAACGCAGAATGGATGGAGGTTTCTGAACTTCAAGAATGGATAGAAGAAAATCGCAATAAAATAGGAAATACGTAAGAATGATTCCTTATGGAAGGCAAGACATTAGTCAGGCTGATATAGATTCAGTTGTAGATGTCTTGAGATCCGACTTTTTAACACAAGGTCCACAAGTCCCCTTATTTGAAAAAACAGTTTCGGATTATTGTGGTGCAGATTATGGGGTTGCGGTTAATAGCGCCACTTCTGCATTGCATGTTGCTTGTTTGGCTTTAGGGCTTGGAAAGGGTGATTGGCTTTGGACTAGTCCAAATTCTTTTGTTGCCTCTGCCAATTGTGGCTTATATTGTGGTGCAAAGGTTGATTTTGTTGATATCGACCCTCAAACTTATAACTTATCTGCTGAGGAATTAGAAAACAAATTAATTCAGGCTAAGCAAGATAATAATCTACCAAAGGTTGTTATCCCTGTGCACTTTTCTGGCCAGTCTTGTGATATGAAGAAAATTCACCTACTCAGTCAAGAGTATGGTTTTAAGATTATTGAAGACGCCTCCCATGCGATTGGAGGTCGATATTTAGATCAGCCAATTGGTGGCTGTCAATATTCTGATATCACTGTATTTAGCTTCCACCCAGTAAAGATTATTACAACTGCAGAGGGTGGTCTGGCGACCACTAATGATGAAGAGTTGGCAGGACGAATGCAGTTGTTTCGTAGTCATGGTGTGACGCGTAGTCCAAATCTGATGACCAAGCCATCTGAGGGTGACTGGTATTATCAGCAAATTAATTTGGGTTTTAATTATCGTATGACCGATTTACAGGCAGCATTGGGCGTAAGTCAGATGTTAAGACTTGACGAATTTGTTACTCAGCGCCATACTCTTCAAGAAAGATATGATTTGTTGTTAAGTAGCCTTCCAATCGTAAGGCCTTATCAAAATCAGGATGGCTATTCTGCATTACATTTGTACCCAATTCAAATTGAATTAGGAAGTATTGGCAAAAGTCGCCAGAAAATTTTTGATGAGTTGAGGAGAAGCGACATCGGTATAAATGTGCATTATATTCCCATTCATACTCAGCCTTATTATCAACAACTGGGGTTTCAAGAGGGGGACTTCCCTAATTCAGAGGCTTATTACGAAAGATCGATAAGCATCCCTTTATTTCATGCTATGACACCTGAGCAACAAGATGAAGTGTGTAGAGCATTAAAAAAGGCGTTGCAATGAATGTGTGTGTAATACCTGCCAGAGGCGGAAGTAAAAGAATCCACAAGAAAAATATTAAAAATTTCTTGGGCAAGCCTATTATTGCTTACTCAATAGAGGCCGCACTTGATTCACAGTTATTCGATAAAGTAATTGTCTCAACAGATGATGAAGGTATTGCAGCAGTTGCAAAAGACTGTGGCGCCGAGACGCCCTTTGTTCGCCCTAAGGAATTGTCCGATGATTTTACTAGTACCAATGATGTTGTTAAGCATACAATCAATTGGTTTTTAGGGCAAGGCATAGAAATAAATTATGTTTGCTGTATTTACGCAACCGCACCGTTTGTAAAAGTGGCTTATTTAAGGCGGGGGTTAGAATTATTGAGCAATAGTAGTCAATCATTTTCTTTTTCGGTGACCAGCTTTCCTTTTCCAGTTCAAAGAGCCATTAAGATTAATAATGACAAAATTTCAATGCTTTATCCTGAGCATGCTTTAATTAGATCGCAAGACCTAGATGAAACGTATCATGATGCTGGACAATTTTATTGGGGTAGGTCGCAAGCATTTTTAGATGGTGTAGATTTGTTTTCTAAGAATTCAATTCCTATTATTTTGCCAAGGTATCTAGTTCAAGATATTGACACATTAGAGGATTGGAAAAGGGCAGAGTTAATGTATAAAACTATAAACATGGAGAATTAAAGTGAGTACAAATGTTAAAGGCATTCATAACAAAGAAAGAGTAGATATGTGGGAACAAAGTATTGATAATCACAAGGCTTTTATTGATGATTCAACAGGTTTATTTCGAGATGAATTTATCGAAGAAAGAGCCTGTCCCGTCTGTCAAAAAAATCAAGGTAATAAATTATTTGTCAAAGAAGGTGGGCAATATGTCAAATGTGTAAATTGTCAAATGGTGTATTTAAACCCTGTTTTTACAGATGAGGCGTTAGTGAAATACTATACCAACAATAAAGTAGAGCAGGGTGTAGTTGTTGCCGATGACATGTTGTTTTATGAAAAGTTATATAGCAAAGGACTGGCCTCTGCTCAAAAGAAAACAGAAGTAGGGAGTATTTTAGATATAGGTTGTTCTACAGGCTTATTCTTGGATCTCGCAAAAGAAAAAGGATGGAGCACTTATGGTCTAGAGTTAAATAAAATTGAATTTTCTATAGCAAAAGAAAAAGAGCACAATGTATTTAACACATTGCTCGAAGACGCTTGCTTTAATGAAAAATTTAATGTTATTTCTTTGTGGGATGTGTTTGAACATATTAAAGATGGAGATAGGACTTTAAAATTAATTAAAGAATTGTTAACTGATGACGGTGTTATATTACTACAAATTCCCAGTAGCGATTCTCTAGCTGCAAGAGTCATGCAAGAGAAGTGTAATATGTTCGATGGACTAGAGCACGTAAATCTTTATGGCGTTGACTCTTTAAAAGCTCTTGTTAATAATAATAATTTAGAGATTTTAGATATACAATCTGTTATTTCTGAATTAGGCGTTCTAAATAATCATTTAAGTTATGATGACCCGTATCAAGGCGATAGTAATAATTTTAATTCTGTTTTCAACTTGTTTTCAGATGAGCAAGTACTACAGTCTAACTTAGGCTATAAGTTGCAAGTAGTTATTGGACATAAATAAGATGTATTTTTGTAAAAAATGTGTAATGCCAAACACTAAGCCGGATTTACATTTTGATGAAAACGGTATTTGCGATGCATGTAGAACTCAAGACGATAAAAATCAAAATATAGACTGGAGCCAAAGAGAAGGTGAATTTTTATCTTTAGTTAAACAGTATAAATCCAATGAAGATTATGATTGTATCATTGGAGTGAGTGGAGGAAAGGACTCAACTTATCAAGTATTAAAAGTATTGGAAATGGGTTTAAACCCGTTATGTGTTTGTTTTGAGCCAACAATACCAACAGAGGTAGGTAGAAAAAATTTAGAAAATCTAAATAATTTAGGCGTAGATTTAATACATGTTAAGAGGAATCCAATTGTCTATAAAAAATTAGCAAAAAATGCATTTATCAGAACGGGCGATAATGAATGGCAAAATCATCTAGGCATTTTTACGGTTGTGCCAAAATTTGCTGTCAAGTTTAACATTCCCTTAATTGTTTGGGGGGAAAGCCCACAAATGGAATATGGAGGCCCAGCTGCAAGTAAAGATAGAAATATTTTGGATAGGCAGTGGCTTGAAGAGTATGGTGGCTTACTAGGTAATAGAATTTCAGACATGGTGGGCGTTGACGGCTTAACTAGTAAAGATTTATCTTTGTATACCTATGAATCTGATGAGAGCATTAATAAGGTTGGCGTAACAGGTTTGTTTTTGGGGTATTACTTTAAGTGGGATTTGAGAAGCGTTCTAAAGAAATCAAAAGAACACGGTTTTAGTGTGATGGATAGGCCCGTTGAAACCACCTACGAGAACTTTGAAAACTTAGATTGCTATAGTAACCACCTTCATGATTATTTAAAGTATGTTAAATATGGATTTGGACGAGCAACTGACAATGCCTGTTTAGATGTAAGGCTTGGTTATATTACAAGAGAGGAGGCTGTTAGATTGGTTCGTAAATATGATGGAATCCCTCCAAAAAAAGCAATTCAAGAGTATCTTGATTACACAGGGTTTTCAGAAGAGATGTTTTTTAAAATAGTTGATTCCTACACGAATAAACGCATTTTTGAGAGAGATAATAATGGCAAATTTTTAAAAGATATTGATGGGTCTCTAATTAGAAAGGGTGAGTATATTGTCAGATAATATCGTTATTATTGATTATCAAATGGGGAATTTGCGCTCTGTGCAAAAAGCCTTTGAAGCTAATGGTTGCGATGTGGTGATTAGTGATGAACATGACGTTATCAAAGACGCCGACAAAATTGTTTTGCCAGGTGTTGGGTCGTTTCGAGGTGGGATGAAAAATCTATACAATTTGGGCTTAATAAATGTTTTAAACCAAGAAGTTCTTCTAAATAAAAAACCATTTTTAGGTATTTGCTTAGGCATGCACCTTATTGCTCGTAAGGGTTATGAGAATGGAGAAACACATGGGCTGTCGTGGGTAGACGCGGAGGTTGTAAAATTTGACTTTGAAAAAAGCACTCAAGATATAAAAATTCCTCATGTTGGTTGGAACAGTGCAGAATATGCGAACCATAATCATTTATTTAAAGGCGTGGATAATAAAAGTGATTTTTATTTTGTTCATTCGTATCATTTTAAAACCAACGAAGATGTTGTTACTAGTACAACCAATCATGGGGTAAGGTTTGTATCTTCAATGCAAAAAGATAACATCTATGCCTTTCAATTTCATCCAGAAAAAAGTCAAGCGGCTGGCTTAAAAATCATTCAAAACTTTATCCAGTGTTAAAGCATAGGGTCATCCCTTGCGTTCTTTTAAAAGATTGGCAGCTTGTCAAAAGCATTGGTTTTGAATCATTTAGAACAATAGGGCATCCAATCTCGACGGCACGAATTTATAACGCTAGAAATGTAGATGAGTTAATAGTGTTAGACATAGATGCGAGTTCAAATAATGAGGAGATAAATGTTGAGCTAATTTTAGATATTGCCAATGAGTGCTTTATGCCTTTAACAATTGGTGGGGGTATAAAGACAATTAGTGACATTTATAAAGTCCTAAATGCTGGTGCTGACAAAATTAGTATTAATTCACAAGCCTTAGAAAACCTCGAATTTATAAAAGAGGCGTCCGATATATTCGGCTCCCAATGTATAGTTTGCTCAATTGATGTCAAGAAAATAGAGGGGGAATATAAAGTTTTCAATAAAAATAAGGGTTTACTTGATTTACATCCACTGGCTTTAGCCAAAAATTTTCAAAAACATGGTGCAGGCGAAATACTTTTAACTTCTGTTGATTCTGAAGGCTCTACTAATGGCTATGATCTGGAGCTAATAAGATTGTTTAAAGGTGAGTTAAGCATACCTATTATTTTGAATGGGGGTATGGGCCACCCTGATGATGCTGTTAAGGCTATAGAGAATGGTGCAGATGCAGTTGCCGCAGCTTATATTTTTCACTTTTCAAGGTGGACGCCAAAAGATATTAAATTGAAATTAGCAGAAAGTAACATCCCTGTTCGTTTAATTGTATGAACATTATTTTTCGAGTTGATGCTTCTTTGCAAATGGGCACAGGTCATGTTATGCGTTGCCTGACTTTGGCACAAACGCTAAAAGAAAACAATGCCAGCGTTGAATTTATCTGTCGCAAACATGAGGGAAGCTTAATAGATAAGATTCACTCAAGTGGATTTAATGTTCATGAGTTAGAGGTATTGGGAGAGTTTGAAGTTGACAATAAATTAGCACATTCTCACTGGTTGGGGGCGACACAAAACCAGGATGCTGATGAATGTATTGATATACTCAAAAAAGAAAAAATAGATTGGTTAATTGTTGATCATTATGCGATAGATGAAGATTGGCATTGCAAACTCAGGCCTTATTATGAAAAATTAATGGTGGTTGATGATTTGGCAGATCGAAAACACCAGTGTGATATTCTACTTGACCAAACATTTGGCCGTCAACAAGAGGATTATTCGGCACTTACTCCCGAAGGTTGTGAATTGTTATTGGGATCGAAATATGCATTACTTAGGCCTGAATTTGCCAAATGGAGGGCGTATAGTTTAGAGCGCCGCAGCAAACCAAAATTTAAGCAATTGCTTATTAATATGGGCGGTGTTGACGTTGACAATGTTACCGAGAGTGTTCTAGGTGAGTTAAAGATATGCAATTTACCAAACGATATAAATATTACCGTTGTAATGGGGGCGTCCGCACCTCATCTTGAGGGTGTTAAGTCCAAGGCGAACACACTCCCTCACAAGGTAGAAGTTGTGGTTAATGCAGATAACATGGCTGAGATTATGGCAAATGCCGATATAGCAATAGGTGCAGCTGGATCAACCACTTGGGAGCGCTGTTGTTTGGGTTTGCCAGCTATTCAAATTGTTGTAGCTAAGAATCAAAGCCTCATTGCAGAACTTCTTGCAAGAAAAAATGCAATTCAATATTTGCAGGATATCAGCCAATTACCAACTATGTTAAATAATGCAGAAAGTTGGATAAAAAATATCGGCAATGTCACTGCTCAAATCTGTGACGGCATAGGGGCTTGTAGAGTTTTTAATAAAATAACTGATTATAAAATTTTCCTTGAGTGTTTTGGGGAGGTGGAGTTGTGTAATTATGTTAATTTGAATATAGACGAGAAGATCTTGGTGCTTAATATGCGTAATCATCCACAGATAAAAAAATGGATGTCTAATCAAGATGATATTCTAGAAATATCACACTTTAATTTTATTAAAAACTTAGAAAATATTGCGGATCAACGTTATTTTTTAGTTAAACAACATAAAAGTATTGTTGGATCAATTAATTTTTCTAAGGTGGATTTGAGTAGTTCTGTAGAATTTGGCATTTACACCAATCCTTTTGTTCATTTGAAGGGTGCAGGTAGCATATTGGAGGCGGTTGCTAGTTATTATGCATTTATAGAATTGGGCGTAAACAAAATCAAGCTGGAGGTTTTTTCTAATAACGAAAGAGCGATTGGCTTTTATAAAAAGTGTGGATTTGAACTTATCAAGATAAAAAAAGTGAATCATAAAGATATATTTTGTATGGAAAAAATAAGGGCACTGGAGGGAGCGCAATGAACAATTTACTCAATATCAATGGCAGAAAGATAGGCTCTGGTTATCCACCATATATTATTGCTGAGATGTCAGCTAATCACAATGGTGACATTAATAATGCCTATAAAATAATTGATATGGCAAAAGCATCAGGTGCGGATGCAGTTAAGATGCAAACTTATACGGCTGATACCTTAACAATAGATTCTCCTTTGTCTGATTTCCAATTAACAGAAGGTCTTTGGTCTGGGCGCTCACTTTATCAACTCTATCAAGAAGCATACACGCCATGGGATTGGCATAAGCCATTATTTGATTATGCCAAAAAAATTGGTATTACAATGTTTAGCTCACCTTTTGATTCGACAGCGGTCGATTTACTTGAAGAGCTCAATTCACCTGTTTATAAAATTGCATCATTTGAAGCTATTGATTTGCCATTAATTAAGTATGTTGCAAGTACTGGCAAGCCCATGATTATTTCTACTGGAATGGCAGATGCAGATGAAATTCAAGAAGCCATTGAAGCTGCACGAGAAGGTGGGTGTAAAGAGTTGGCGATACTACATTGTGTTAGTGGTTATCCTGCACCAGCAGGAGATTACAATTTAAGAACGCTTGTCGATATGCAGCAACAATTTGGCTTAATCACCGGCTTATCAGACCATACGATCGATAATACGACAGCAATCACTAGTATTGCGCTGGGTGCGTCAATCGTTGAAAAACATGTAACTCTAGATCGTAATGGTGGCGGACCAGACGATAGCTTTTCATTGGAATCTGCTGATTTAGAAGCATTATGTTTAGGTGCTAAAACTGCATGGCAAGCTTTAGGAGAAGTAGACTATGGAAGAAAGTCTAGTGAGGTTGCAAATGTGAAGTTTAGGCGCTCTCTATATTTTGTTAAAGCATTAAAAGCAGGTGATATTATTACAATGGATGCAGTACGTAGTATCCGTCCGGGTTATGGCATGGCGCCTAAATATATAGAGGGGCTTATTGGAAGCAAAGTTAATGTTGATCTAAAGGCGGGGACTCCCGTTTCTTGGGATGTAATAGTAAAGACATCTAATTTATGAATCCAAGATATTTTAAAAAATTAATTCATTTACTTCGGTATGGGTTTATTTCGCCAATTTGGTCTTATATAGCCCCAATTATTATTAAAGTCAGTGGACCAAGAACTGCTGCTTATTTAAGCTATAAGAG
>Ga0206681_10001332_pt1 | contig 11460 bp, 10 predicted proteins | sample M150012015metaG_FD_161048 | JGI IMG/M metagenome (GOLD analysis project Ga0206681, IMG submission 161048) | Ammonia-oxidizing marine archaeal communities from Monterey Bay, California, United States - M1 500m 12015 | ecosystem: Environmental > Aquatic > Marine > Intertidal zone | place: USA...
AAGTTTGCACCAGTCAGTGATTTTACACCTCTACAAACAACAGTGTTGCCTTCTAAAGTCAGGTCGGCACCCATGCGCGCAAGTTCAGGTATATGCATAAAACGATTCTCAAATATAGTCTCTGTGATTGTGCTTGAACTATTTGCGATAGCATTCAGTGCTGTAAATTGGGCCTGCATATCGGTAGGAAAGTTTGGATATGCGTTAGTTTTTATACTAACTGATGTTGGCCTTTTGCCTTCCATATCAAGACTTATCGTGTCTTTGTCGGTAGTTATTGTTGCTCCAGACTCGGTTAATTTATCTAGCACAATTCTTAGTGTACTAGGGTCAGCATTTCGAATGGTGATGGATCCACCGGTAATCGCAGCAGCGACTAAGTATGTTCCAACTTCAATTCTGTCAGGGCAGACCTCATAAGTGACACCAGATAAGCTATCGACACCCTCAATTGTAAGAGTGGATGTGCCGTTTCCTGATATGTTTGCACCCATATTGTTGAGGCACTGAATAAGGTCAGTTACTTCTGGCTCCTGTGCTGCGTTATTTATTGTGGTGGTACCTTTTGCTAATGTGGCAGCCATAACAATGTTTTCAGTGGCAGTCACTGTTACCGTATCAAAATCAATAGTGGTTCCTATTAAGCGATCAGCTTGAGCATAGATGTAGCCATTTCTTACCACAACTTTGGCTCCCATATCTTTTAGTGCCTTGAGGTGAAGATTTACTGGCCTTGTACCAATAGCACAACCACCTGGCAAAGATATTTTTGCTTTCCCGTATTTAGCAAGCATTGGGCCTAGCGATAAGATAGATGCACGCATAGTCTTTACTAAATCGTACTCTGCCGAAAGGTTATTTAGTTTTGATGAGTCTACAAATACCGATCCATCAGACTCAAGAACAAATTCTGACCCCATATCCATAAGCAACCTGAGTGTAGTAGAAACGTCAGAAAGGTATGGCGTATTTTTTAGTATTAAAGGTCTGTCTGCTAGTATTGACGCAAAAAGGATTGGTAGTGATGAGTTTTTTGAACCTGCAGCTTTTATACTTCCCTTTAAGGGGTTGCCACCATGAATTATAAGTTTATACATTACTTAATTTTGCTTGAGATCTTTGTTATAAGGGATTCTAACCCCTTGCGCCTGATATGAGAATCAAACTGAGAGCGATAATTCATTACCAAGCTTACACCTGAATATACAACATCATAAACCCTCCAACGACCTACCCTGATCATCTTTAGTGATACTAAAACTACATCCGGGTCATCATTGAATCTAATATTTAGCTTTACTATAGCTTTGTTATCCTTCCTCCTCACTTCAGGGTCTATAGCAATATGAATAGTTTCAAGATCGTTGTATGTACTTAGTATGGATGCATAGTCATTTATAAGTGACTGGACTATATATTTTTGAAAGATGTTTCGGTTCTGTGGTTCGAGCCCCTTCCAGTGATCTTTTAAAGCAAGCTCTGTAGCAGTGTTCACTGCGAGGAAAGGCAAAAACTTATAATTAATTAAAGTAATAATGTTTTCGATTGAAGATTCGTTCTGTCTTTTTAGCTCCTTCAAGGATGCCAAAGATTCAACCATTATTCTTAATGCTGCGATCCCAGGCGGGTCAATAATTTCAATTACTGACTCATCTGTAGAGTTTTTAAATTCATCCACACTCAAAACATTGCTATATGCAACAGGTGTGGCTAAAGAGAAAATAGTTATAATGATGCTAAGTTTTTTAATCATTTTTTAGTTTAACTGTGCAACCTAAATCAGTAGTGTATTTTATATATAAAACATACGCCTACCTCTAAAATGTTGATAACAAATACAAAAATATTTTTATATAACATTTTCAAAACCATTTTACCTTTTTGTTTATCGAGTTATCAATAAATGCAAATCAAAGAATCCCTTAACAATTTAACTCAAAAGTCGGGCGTATATCAGATGCTTGATAAGAATGAAAAGATTATATATGTAGGTAAGGCAATAAACCTTAAGAAGAGAGTAAACCAGTACTTTACAAAACAACATACTGACAACAAAACGAGAGCCTTAGTTGCAAATATAAGGAGCTTCAATGTAATCGTTACTGCCACAGAAACACAGGCCCTGCTACTTGAAAATGAGCTCATAAAACAACACAAACCAAGATACAACATTTTACTGAAAGACGCTAAAAGTTACCCATACATCTACATAACCGATCACAAACACCCTAGGGCAGGTTTTTATCGTGGCAATAGGAACAACAATTACCAGTTCTTTGGGCCATACCCATCAGCACATGTGGTTAGGGACTCATTAACATTATTAAAAAAGATATTCAAAGTTAGACAATGCACTGATACTGTATATAGGTCAAGATCTAGGCCATGTTTGGAGTACCAGATAGGATTATGTAGTGCACCATGTGTGGGCAAGATTAGTGACGATAATTACAACCAAGATGTTGAAATGATGTCGCTATTTTTGAATGGAAGAGCTGTGCAGACTTTAGATATTGTTGCTGAAAAGATGCAGCAAGCATCAAATAGTTTGGATTTTGAACTTGCAGTGCATTACCGTGACCAGTTAATAGGGTTGCGCACAATTCAGGAACAGCACAGCTCAAATAGTATGAATGATATGGATGTTATTAGTATCGTTGCAAAGGAAGCAGTACACGCGGTGGAGGTATTATTTATTCGATCAGGTAAACAAATTGGGCAGGAGTGTGTGTTCCCAAGAAACACCAAAACTAGCGAATTAAATGAAGTGTTGAGTGCTTTTCTACCGCAATACTATATAGGTAAAGACACTCCAAAACAGTTGCTTATAAGCGAAAAGATTGGCGACAAGGCTTTACTTTCAGTTGCACTTAAAACAAAAATAATAGATAAGCCACACAAAGATAAAAAGCATTACCTTAGGGTGGCTACTCTGACAGCTAATGAGAACCTTAAGCAATATTTAATATCTAGGCACACCAAGAAATCTCAATTATTACAGCTACAAAAAACCCTCAACCTTGAGCGTGAACCAAAACTTATGGAGTGTTTTGATATAAGTCACACCATGGGTGAAGCTACCACAGCATCCTGTGTGGTATTCGAGGATGGTAAACCTAAAATTAAACAGTATCGACAATTTAACATCAAAGATATAAACCCTGGTGATGATTATGCAGCTATTAGTCAGGCAGTTTTTAGGCGCTATTCTCGCCAGTTAAGGGACCAAAAAGTGCTCCCAGATGTGGTCTTTATTGATGGCGGTTTGGGGCAATTAAATCAGGCAATTATGGTACTTGATTCTATCGGGATTGATTCGATTCATCTAGTAGGGGTTGCCAAAGGAGAGGGAAGAAAGTCTGGACTAGAGACGCTAATCACTATAGAAAATGGTGTACTAAAGAAGATAAACCTAGCACCACATGATTTGGCCCTCTTATTGGTTAATCATATACGTGATGAGTCTCACCGATTCGCAATAAAGAATCATCGTAAAAAGCGTGCCAAGAAACGTCAAACATCTCCACTTGAGTCAATTCAGGGTATTGGTAAGTTACGCAGGACTGCTCTACTTAATCACTTCGGCGGTATACAAGAAATAAAAAAAGCAGGAACTGAAGAATTACAAAAAGTCAGCGGCATAAGCCAAGCTTTAGCGTCTAAAATAGTTCAAAGTTTTAGACACTAAAAGTACACCACATGTTTTTATTAAGAATAATTATCATCGCATTCGTTATTGGCTATTTTGTCTGGTTTATAAATAACCGTATATTAGGAAAGAATCTTGCCCTAGCAAGGGTAATATCTGCTACCCTTGTGGTCACCAGTGTTGTATATCTGGTGCTTGGGATTTTGTCCTATGTCGTGGAAGGGTCTAGCTTTTTTTAGAGAGTATTAGCACCTTAAGGTGCTGAGTATTTTTTATAATTGAATCGTTCACATTTACTAACACAGATAGGTTCGATGCTTGCCAAACTGGCAGGTCGCGCATATGATCTCCTATATAGTCGAAACCTTTATATCCAAACCTGTCAATGAGTTTCGATGCTTTATTGTGTGATGAGAGGTTGAAGTTTTTATTGCTAGCCATAACGTCATCAAAAATACCAACATGCTTTGCTACTGCGAATGCGTAATATTTGTGAGACGCGGTAGCCAGTATGACTTTAGATCCCTGTTTCTTGCGCTCTTTTATATAATCAATCGTTATGTTGTTGTATGGTAGCTTGGTTACATCAATATTGAATCGCTTAACGAGCTGATCTTTCAGATAGCCCTTACCCTTTAGAAACCAGAAAGGGTATACAAGTATCAATAGTGGGTATTTTTTTAGTACACCTATTGACGATTCATACAGTAAATCTGTATCTATAAGTGTGTGGTCAAGGTCAACAATTAGTGGAATGTTTTTCATATAATTAAATTGAAATGAGCTTACTCAAGCTCACTCCATTTTTCGTAAAGAGTTTCCAAATCGAACTCCATTTTTGACAATTTTATCAGCTCGTCCTGTGATTCGTCTCTCTGAAAGAACTCTGGGTCAGCAAGCTTTAGTTGAATTTCACCAATTTTTAGTTCTAGCTTTTCAATAAGTTTTGGGATTTTATCTAACTCGCGTTGATCTTTGTAGCTAAGTTTTTTACTATTATTATGTTTGGCTTCAGTTTTTTCTTTGTGTTTCAGCTTCTCTTTAGTTGTTTGTTGCTTTTGAATCAGATAATCATCATAACCACCAGCATATTGATTGATTATTGCGTTCCCATCCATCACAATTGTGGAGCTGACTACGTTATTAAGGAAGGTCCTATCATGTGAAATTATGATTAGTGTTCCTTTATAGTCAACTAGCATCTCCTCGAGCAATTCTAGAGTCTCAACATCGAGATCATTTGTAGGCTCGTCGAGCACTAAAAGGTTTGCTGGCTGTGAAAGAATTTTTGCCAATAGCAGCCTATTTTTTTCTCCACCCGAGAACATTCTAATAGGGGCCATGGCCTGCTTACCGGTAAACAAGAATTGACGTAAATAGCCAATTATGTGTTTACTTTTCCCTCCAATATCAATTCTTTCTCTGCCCTCAGATACAAAGTCCATAGCCTTCATGTTGGGTTGGAGTGCTTCGCGCATCTGGTCGAAGTATGCAAGCTCAATAGTTTTTGACCTTCTGATTGAGCCCTTGTCGGGCTTAAGTTCATCTAATAGAAGCTTTATGAGTGTTGACTTGCCAGCACCGTTACCACCTATTATGCCAATCTTTTCGCCCTTTAATATCAGTGTGGAGAAATCCTCCACAAGATTTATATCGGCTATCTGATAGGATATATTTTTTACCTCAAATACAAGCTTTGATACTCTCCTCTCATCATCAAGAGAATGTATTCTGACTTGACCCTGTTTCTTGCGCCTATTAATGAATGATTCTCGCATTTGTTCAAGTGCGCGCACTCTACCCTCATTGCGTGTACGTCTAGCCTTTATGCCTTGCCTTATCCATACCTCCTCCTGAGCTAGCTTTTTGTCAAATCTAGCGTTAGCTAGGTCCTCCGAATGTAGTTTCTCGTCCTTACGCTTCACATAGTCAACATAACCGCAATCAAAAACTGATAATTTACCACGATCAAGATCGAACACCTTGTTCACAATTCCCTTCACAAATGAGCGGTCATGACTGATCAGCACTAAAGTTCCATGGAAATCTTTGAGCATTTTTTCAAGGTCAAGTATGGCCTTAATGTCCATATGATTTGTCGGTTCATCGAGCAGTAATATGTCTGGGTCTTGTATCAAAGCACGCGCCAACATAACGCGCCTCCTCCAACCACCAGACAGAGTAGAGAGTACAGTGTCTGGGCTCAAAGTGAAGCGGTTGAGGATTGCCTCAATTTTATGCAGATATTGCCAGCCATCTAACTTGTCAATCTGCTCGTGAAGCTTTCCTGCCTTCTCTATCTCTTTGTTAGTGACCAGTTGATGGTATTTACTAATTATTTGGCCCAGGTCGCCTAAACCCTCAGCCACAATATCAAAAAGATTTTTATCGTTGTCCTCTGGCGGGGTCTGCTCCAGATAACTAATTTTTATACCGTTTTTGATCTTTAATACGCCATCATCGGCCTGAATTTGTCCGGCCAGCATTCTCATGAAGGTGGATTTTCCTTCACCATTACGTCCAATAAGAGCTATCTTGTCAGATTTTAAAATAGTTCCACTGACGCCGTCAAGTATTGGCTTTTCTGAGAAACTGATAGAAATATTATCTAGAGTGATAAGTGGCATGGGTTAAAATTGTAGTAATTAAATAAACAAATATAGGTATGCAATATTTTATTCGTTTTTTGTTATTATTTTGTGTAATTCAAATATCTCATGCAGAAAGCATAGATGCGAATGTTTTTTCAACAGACGCACAGCAATCTCGATACCGGGCATTGATAGATGAGATCCGCTGCCCAGTATGTCAGGGCCAAAGTATTGGCGGCTCAAATGCTGGCCTAGCTAAAGATTTACGTGACCAAGTAAGGTCTATGATCTTTGAGAACAAGAGTGACGTTGATATACGAAAATTTATGACCGACAGATACGGAGACTTTGTAGTTTTTAAGCCACCAGTGAATGAATCTACCTATTTACTCTGGTTTGCGCCATTTGCTTTCATAGTAGTAGGGCTAATTTTTCTTTTTAGAACTCTAACTAACAAGAAAAACAAAAGCCAAGATGATCCAGTAGACACCTCAAAGGCAGAAGAATTACTTAAGTGATTTAATTCGTTGTAAGATTTTATGGACACAGAAAATAAACTCAGTGAATTGATGGTTGAGGCTTACACTCATCAAAAAAACGGCAAACTTTCTCTAGCTATACAGAGCTGGAATGAGTTACTGTTGATCAACGATGTTGATAAGAATTTGCAGTCCAACGCACACTTGAATTTGGGTCACCTACATCAGCAACAAGGCAACCACGATCTTTCATTCGAGAGTATGTCCAGAGCTATCAGAGCAAACCCTAATAGCTCAGAGGCTTATTTCTGTTTGGCTTATATAGAGCAAGAGAAGGAGTCGTTTGAATCAGCTATTGGTTTTTTTGAGAGGGCCCTAGATCTAAACCCAAATGATTGCGGAGCACACAACAACCTTGGTAACTGCTATGATAGAACTGGCAGCACTGATATGGCCATCAACTCATTCACTAGCGCTATAGCAATAGATGACGAATATATCTCTGCAATATATAATCGTGCTAACTTATATGTCAAGTGTGGTAAGGATGAATTAGCACTAAAAGATTTCACTAGGTCAATAGAATTAGATGAAAATTTTTATCAGGCCTATTATAATCGTGGCACTTTACTCTCACGTATGGGAAAATTAGAGCAATCTGAGAAAGATATGATTAAAGCAAAGGAGCTTGCCCAGCAAGAACTGAACAACAAAACACATTAGGAAATTAAGTGAGTGACCAAGACGACAATAAATTAATTGCGGAACGCAAAGCAAAACTAGCTACTCTTAGAGAGTTAGGAAATCCATTCGTAAATGACTTCAAACCAACGCACCTGTCTAGCTTAATTGCCTCAGATTATGGCAAACTAACTAAACAAGAGTTAGATGACCTTAATGTCGAGGTTAAGGTGGCCGGTAGGTTAATGCTAAAAAGAGTCATGGGAAAGGCGAGCTTTGCACATATACAAGACACCAGCGGGCAAATACAATTATTCGTTACCCGTGACGATTTAGCTGAAAATTATTACAATGATCACTTTAAGAAGTGGGACATAGGTGACATAATTGGGGCAAAGGGGACGCTATTTAAAACTAAAACAGAAGAGTTATCTATACGTATAAATGAAATAAAGCTTCTGACAAAATCTTTACGACCGTTGCCTGATAAATTTCATGGACTATCTGATCAAGAGTTACGTTACCGTCAGCGCTATGTAGATTTGATCATCAACGAGGATTCAAGGAAGACATTTAAAACTCGTAGTCAAATAGTCTCATATATACGCAACTTTTTTGACGGAAATGATTTCATTGAAGTGGAAACACCGATGCTACAATCTATACCTGGAGGGGCTACAGCTAAGCCATTCGAGACACACCACAACGCACTTGATTTGGGTATGTATATGCGTATAGCGCCTGAACTTTACCTGAAACGTCTGGTAGTAGGTGGTATGGACAGGGTATTCGAGATTAATCGTAATTTTAGGAATGAGGGCCTATCTACAAGACACAATCCCGAATTTACAATGATTGAGTTCTATCAAGCATATGCCACATACCATGACCTAATGGACCTAACCGAAGAACTTCTACGAGGAATAGCATTAGATATACTTGGGAACGCGATTGTGCATTACCAGGGAGATGATTTTGATTTCTCTAAGGCGTTCGATAGGATGAGTGTGTTTGACTCGATACTTAAATTTAATCCAAACTTAAGCGCTGAAGATTTGACTGAAAGTAATGCCAAAAAGACAGCCCAAAATCTTGGCATTAAGGTTAAGGATGGTTGGGGGCTTGGTAAGCTCCATATTGAGATTTTTGAGGCTACAGTTGAAGAAAAACTCACCCAACCAACATTCATAACCGAGTACCCAACTGAAGTATCTCCACTAGCACGTTTAAATGACGATAACCCATTCATAACTGACCGTTTCGAATTATTCATCGGAGGCAGGGAGATTGCTAATGGATTCTCTGAGCTAAATGACTCTCAGGACCAGGCCGCAAGGTTTAAGGCGCAGGTTGCTGAAAAAGATGCAGGAGACGATGAAGCTATGCACTATGACTCTGACTATATTCGCGCCTTGGAGTATGGCATGCCACCAACTGCAGGTGAGGGTATAGGCATAGATAGGCTTGTAATGTTGTTCACTAATTCTGCCTCAATAAGGGATGTGTTGTTGTTTCCGCACATGCGACCAGAGGCTTAAACGTGATTCCGATACTCACTGTGGATGGCCCTAGCGGTGTAGGCAAGGGAACCATCGCCAGAGCTGTAGCCCAAAAAAAAAGCTGGAATCTTCTAGATTCTGGGGCAATATATAGAGCATTTGCATTATCAATTGAAAACAAAAGTATCGATATCAAAGATCACGATGCACTTGAGATTGCAGCAAAAAGTCTAGACCTTGAGTTTAATACCGAAAACGAAGGCGATCTGGTAAGTGTCTATCTGGATGGTTTCGATGTTTCTAGCCAAATACGAGAAGAGAGGACCGGTGAAATGGCCTCAATGGTTGCCTCGATAGGTGTTGTTAGGTCGGCACTTTTAGCTCGCCAAAGGATGTTCGCAATTGAGCCAGGACTTGTTGCAGATGGCAGGGATATGGGTACCAAAGTTTTTGTTGAGGCTCAATACAAAGTTTTCTTGACTGCTAGCGCCAATGAGAGGGCGAATAGGAGGCTAAAACAATTGCAACAGATGGGATCAGGGGGTATAATATCGCACATCTTAGCAGACGTTGTGGCGAGAGATGAGCGAGATAGCTCTAGAAAACATTCACCACTTAGGCCTGCAAAAGATGCTCTCATCATTGACACCACTGAGTTGTCGGTTGATGAAGTTATCACCAAGGTGATGGCAATGGTTGAAGCTTAAGCGGTTAAGCTTCATAAATAAACTAACCCGTTATGCATTAAGCGTAAACCGTAGATAGCTTAAGAATTACCGGTCAATATCAAATAAAATAATATGTCAGAATCATTTGCTGAGCTATTTGAAAATAGCGTAGAACAACAAAGCGTTGTAGTTGGTGCCCTATTAATGGGAACCGTAGTTAGCATTACTCGCGAAAGAGCGATCGTTAATGTTGGACTTAAATCAGAGGGTTTTATCTCTCTAGACCAGTTTAAAAACCCGATGGGCGAGCTAGAAATAGAAGAGGGCGATGTTGTAGAAGTAGCCCTAGACTCTATCGACGATGGACTCGGAAATACATTACTGTCCCGTGAAAAAGCAAAACGCATCAGGCTATGGAAATCGCTTGAGTTGGCGATGAGTTCTAAAGAAACAGTTACAGGTGTTGTTACCGGTGCTGTTAAAGGTGGACTAACAGTTGATATCGGAGTGGTTAAAGCTTTCCTTCCTGGTTCATTAGTAGATGTTAGACCTATAAAAGACTTCTCATACCTTACAGGTCAAGAGATTGAGGCTATCGTTATTAAGATGGACGAGGTTAGAAATAATATTGTAATATCTAGAAAGGCAGTACTTCAAGAGGCAAACTCTGCAGACAGAGAGGCACTCATCGAGACACTCGAGGAAGGAAAAGAGATAGAAGGTATAGTCAAGAACCTTGCAGACTATGGAGCATTCGTTGATCTTGGTGGTGTGGACGGTTTATTACATATAACTGACATTTCATGGCAAAGGGTAAATCACCCTTCAGAAAAATTAACTATTGGCGACAAGATTACAGTCAAGGTTTTAAATTATGACAAAGAAAAGATGCGCGTATCTCTTGGACTGAAGCAGCTTACTGCTAGCCCATGGAGCAACATCTCTGATCGCTTACCTATCGGAAAGAAGGTTTCAGGCACAGTATCTAATCTGACAGATTACGGAGCATTCATACGTATAGAAGATGGAGTCGAAGGCTTAGTTCATGTTAGTGAGATGGACTGGACTAATGCAAACGCGAGACCATCTAAGATTGTTAAGCTAGGTCAAGAGGTAGAAGTAGTTGTTCTTGATGTCCAAGAGTCTAAACACCGCATATCATTGAGCATGAAACAAGCCCTAGAGAATCCATGGGCATCATTCGAGGCAACACACAATAAGGGTGACAAGATCGACGTAATTATTAAATCTATCACCGACTTTGGTCTATTTGTTGGTCTACCTGGAGGCATTGATGGACTAGTTCATTTGGCCGATATTTCATGGGAAAAGCAGTCATCAGACCAGCTCGTATCAAGCTACTCTAAGGGTCAAGAGCTTCAAGTGGTGATTATAAATATTGACGCTGAAAAGGAACGCATATCTTTAGGGCTTAAGCAGCTGTCGGATGATAGTTTCACGTCTTTTGCTTCTTCTAATAAGAAGGGCTCTATAGTCAAGGGTGTTGTGGGCGATGTTACAGCAAGAGGTGGCGTTATTACATTGGCTGATAATATAAATGGTTACCTAAAAGTTAGTGAAATATCGCACGAAAGAACTGAAGATGCATCAACAGTTTTAAAAACTGGTGACGAGATTGAAGTTGTAATTATTCAGATTGACAAAAGATCACGCAACATCGCGCTAAGCATAAAGCAGAAAGATTCAGTTGAAGAGCAAGCCGCTATGGCAGACTACAACAAGCAATCTTCTGAGTCAGTTACTGGGTCGACTTTAGGTGACTTGTTGAAAAAAGCAAAAGATAAATAATACTTCACAACAACTGCGTGGCAACGCGCAGTTGAATCTATATTTTATGAAAAAAACAGATATAATTTCATCTATATTTAATAG
>Ga0206681_10001335_pt1 | contig 11427 bp, 6 predicted proteins | sample M150012015metaG_FD_161048 | JGI IMG/M metagenome (GOLD analysis project Ga0206681, IMG submission 161048) | Ammonia-oxidizing marine archaeal communities from Monterey Bay, California, United States - M1 500m 12015 | ecosystem: Environmental > Aquatic > Marine > Intertidal zone | place: USA...
ACAAAAGATACAAGAGATGTTTTCGTCTATAGGGCTTCCAAGCGTAGAGAAGAGAAAATGTATACTCTTCTTGATAGAATAAAAACCAGAGGCAGAATGATCTTTAAAGAACCACCAAAAGATGTTCTCTCAGACTTTTCTGTCATCGATGGCGATGGAGTGAACATATCCGCAGTTGAGTTCTTAGCCGCAGAAAAGATACGCCTTGAAAAGTTGTTTCCGTTGATAGAAACAGTAATTCCTGAGATTGATAAAGAAAAGGAAGAGGATACAACAAGCGATGCTGGTGGAGTACCAATTATTAGCCCTGCAATGCGAAGGCCGAGTAATCAGATGGGATTGGAATCATTCATTACTAAAGATCAAAAAGAGCCTGTAAAGGATGAGGTTATTTCTGAAGATAAACAACTGAAATCAAAATGGAATGTTGTCTTAGATGGTACTAAGCAGCAAGATGCTGAAGATTGAAAGTTCAATCGTTGTGATTCAACTTCCGATAATAAGTGCACGTGTTCTTAATTGGGCAAATCTATCCGGATAGTGGCCCAAAGCGAATGCAACTAATTCTGCAAGATGAACTACAGGCATTGTAGTATCCTTTCCAGTTAATTTTCCAGCCCTTGACTGATAAGAATCAAGGTTAGAATGAGAAATTGTACAAGCACTAACCATGATATCAGCACCATTCTGTTTTGCATCAGAAAGAACTGCTGCAGTCATTGCCATTGCAGTTCCCTCAAGAGTAAGTAGTGAAGGTGCACCAACACTTTGACATTTTAGTTCAAAGTCAATCGGTACTCCACCTAATGCAGTAATTAGTTGTTCCAAATAACTTGGAAGGAATGCATCGTCATCTCCACAAGCACCTTCTCTTTGCATATTAGATCCATAATATCCTGCAACATTGAGTTTGATTGGATTGATTACTGCATCTCTCACTTTATCCAAACCAATCTCTTCAACTAAGTAATGAAGAAGATGACGAGATTTAGATTCACCAGCGTATTCTATTCCAGAAGTTCGGGCAATTAGATTATTCAACTGTGAAGCATAGATAGAATCGGCAGCAAGTGTATCTGCAGTATCACACATTATTGCGTGTGATGTTGCGCAAGTGGTCATGATGTCAATGCCTTTTTGTTCAGCAAGTGCAAGATTACGAGCAACCAAAGAATGCTGTAATTTCGGTGATGCTTGACTAATGACATTGCCACCATCACTCGATGCCTTTGGAATTTCAACTAATTCAATTCCAAGTGTCTTACACAACGGAACGATACAATCCTCAACTTCCATAGAAGCTGCCCTTGCTGTATTACCTGGATAATATGCGACTTTTGCCATACCAATCACCTTAGAACCTCTTGTCGATTTCATTGAATAGACTGACTACCTCATGATGAGCATCAACCTTTGAATTAATCATATTTGGAATCTTACCGACACCTGCTGGAGGCATTAATAATCCTTGAAGCCCACGAATTGGTGGTCCACCATTACGAGTGAATCCTAATACCATACGGGCGGAAACACCATTGAAGATATTGCTAACCAAACCTAATGGTCCAAGCACTTGACGGTATAGTGTGGTTTCATTGACATTACCCGTCCACTTAACACTGCGTCCATACCACTTTACTAAACGACCATGCTTACCATTGTAATTACTAGTATTGAGTAGGTGTGCTCTTGCTTCATTCAATCCACGTGCTGCGAGTTTTCCATCAAAACCATAACGAGCGATAGAAGACAAATCTGCCTCAGCCCAGATTCCATCAGTTTCATTCAATGAAGAAAGAATATTTTTCCTTTGCTCTTCTCCACAGCGTGGGTCTTCAGCGCGTAACCACTGTTGCAAATGGACACCAGGACCTTCGTAAGCCTTGTCATAACCTGATGTGTCAGACATTGATTGGACTAATTGATAGGACAAAATATCACTCTTTTGATGCAATTGGCTAGCGGTTGCTGCATCCATTGTTCCGACCGCTGCACCGTTCAATAAGCGAGCACCATCTCTTGGGTCAGCCCTCATCCATGGCTCTGCTCTTGCTCTTGCTGCCTCATATCCAGATAAGTCAACAATTAAATCGCGAATAATAGGTAATCCAGGTGCTGGCTCAATCTTTAGATTAGCATTGGAACCGATTACATCTGAAATACGGGTAATATCTGCAAGAACGATTCTTCCATTAACACACAGACCAGTGGTAGGAGTTCCACCATTAGTTCCTCTTCGGAATGCTAAACTTCCATCAATATCTTGCTGGATTGCAATCAACAAATCTTCAATTGTTGCGTGAGCAGGAACTGCACACGAGATGGTGTCCCAACCGGATTCTGCTGCACTTGGACAGTATCTGAATAATTCAATCGTTACTGAAATCTCATCCATTACAACTGTTCCAGGTGTGAAATCGCCTGAAGATACTGTATCATCTCCTCCTGCACCATATTCACTCATTTCCTCAACCAATGATTCTTGGAAAATACCTGAATTATCAACACAAGCAATGCGAGGCAATACGGAATTAACCCATACAGTCCAAGGCTCATCAAAGTCAACATCACAAAGTTGGATTTCTTGAACTGAGGTTGCACCTAGTGCTGAAAATTTGTTATCCCAATCAACTCCTGCTTTACAATACTCATCATATGAAGAATCTCCAATTGCACAAACGGAATAATTTACTCCTGCTAATGCAGGTGAAGATTTGTTTACATTTTGCCAGAAATCTTCTGCATTATCTGGCATATCACCTTCACCCCAAGTGGAGGTGATTATCAGTACTCGCTTGGCACCCACTAAACTCGCAGGATCATATCCATCCATGTCAACTACGCTTGCAGTCAACTCATAATTAGCAGCCATCTTTGCAGTTTTTTCTGCAAGACCTGCTGCATTACCTGTTTGTGAACCGAACAATATGGTTAGTGCTCTATCACCAGAAAATACTGCTGCTAATGCTTCACTTGTTTCTGCTGATGCAACGACTGGTGCTGCTGCAACCGGTGCTGCTTCTGCAACTGGTGCTGCTGCTTCTTCAACAGCAGGTGCTGCGCCACCAACAACTTCGAACTTGATAATTTCAACTGGACAGGCTTCTGCAGCCTCTTCAATATATTCTGCGAATTCTTCACCAAAGTTTGCCTTTAGAAGAGCGCCTCCAGTATTGCGGTCAAATTGTCCATCTACGCGCACTGCGGCAACAATTTGAGAAGTTTCATCGGTAATTTGGAATACTTCAGGACAGATGTCTTGACACGCATCACAAGTGATACAATCCTCTTCAATCCAGACCTTTGCGATAACGGACATATGGACCACCGACGCTCACGCATACCCTGAGCAATCTTTCCACCTTAGAACGGCCTTTCAAGGTTACCACATACCAGCCTTAAAATTGGGCCAATAAAATAGATTCAATACTCTAATAATAAAGTTGAAAAACGCTGCTAGAATTACGTTGAAACGCTTCACATTTGGAAGTCGCCCATTCCGCCCATTCCACCCATGTCGTCGCCCATTGGCACACCCTTGGATGAAATAACGTCGTCAATTCTCAAAATCATTATTGCAGTTTCTGTAGCTGATTGAATCGCTTGTTCAACAACTCGCATTGGTTCAAGAACATTCTTGGATTTCATATCGATTACTCCGCCTTCATAGACATTTATTCCTGTGTGACTTGCGCCATCAGCGTGTGCCTTACGAAGTTCAATTAGAGTAGTAACTGGGTCAAGTCCAGCGTTTTCTGCCAATGTACGAGGAACGATTTCCAATGCACTTGCAAAAGCCTCAATCGCCATTTGCTCTAATCCGCCAACGGTTTCTGCAAATGTTCTCAGGTCTCTTGATAATGCTGCTAATACGGAACCACCGCCGGTGAGTACTGCGCCATCTTGCCAAGCTACTGAAACAACGCCAACTGCATCATCGAATGCTCTACGGATCTCATCAACGACGTGTTCTGTACCACCACGAAGTAGAACTGAGACCGATTTTGCTTCAGGACATCCTGTAATGAAGGTCATGTTAGATTCTCCAATTTTCTTTTCCTCAATCTTTGCAGCGTGACCTAAATCACTCGCAGTAATATCATCCAAGTTAGTAACAATCTTTCCACCTGTAGCCTTTGAAAGTGCTTCCATGTCAGATTTCTTAGCACGGCGAATAGCCATTATTCCTGCCTTTGCCATGTAATGCTGTGCAAGTTCATCAATTCCCTTTTGACAAACCAATACATTTGCACCACTTTCTTGAATCTTTGTTACCAATCCTCGGATGTAATTTTCTTCTTCTTCCAAGAATAGTGCAAGTTGATTAGGGTCTGTAATCTGGATTTTAGCATCTACTTCTGTCTTCTTTACTTCAATAGCAGAGTTGACTAATGCAATTCTTGCATCTGCAAGTGAACGCGGCATGCCAGCGTGTACTCTTTCCTTGTCCAGAATAATTCCATCTATTAGGCTTGAATCTTTAATCGACCCGCCTTGACGCTTCTCAACTTTGATGTCTGAAAGGTCAATTATTCTCTCATCGCCTTCAATAATTCCTACTGCATTTACTGCGCGTACACAAATGTCGGCCATGAATGACTTCACTGCGCCAGCAGATTTGCCAGTTAATGCTGTCTTTGCTACTTCCAGCAATACCTTGTCATCATTCTCGGTAGAGATTCCATGACTATCTAATAATTCAACTGCTTTCTCAGCAGCAAGACGGAATCCTTCACAAATTACAGTCGGATGGACATTTTGGTCAATTAAGTCTTCACTTCTCTTCAATAGTTCACCGGATAGGACTACAGCAGTAGTAGTTCCATCATAGCAATGTTGTTCCTGAGTTTTTGCTACTTCAATTATCATTTTAGCAGCAGGGTGATCTATGTCCATTTCCTTGAGAATAGTAGCTCCATCATTGGTGATTACAACATCACCCATAGAATCGACCAACATCTTGTCCATTCCCTTTGGACCAAGAGTTGAACGTACCGCATCTGCAACTGCTTTTGCTGCTGCAATGTTATTTGATTGTGCACTTCGTCCACGAGTTCTTTGTGTGCCATCCTTTAGAATAAAAATTGGTGCTTGTCCATTGCCGTACATCGGATTGAACCTCCCTGTATTTTTGCCGACGACTCTCTCGCCTTGAACCCTACGCTTATTCGCTAAGAGAATAATTTTACCAATTTAGCAGTATTTTACCGTAATTGCAATCAAACGCGACCATTTTGCTCTAGCCACATTTGACCATATGCGTCCCATTGTTCCATAGTCCAGCCATCTGGCAAACCTTCTGCTGGAACTGGTGGTGCTTGTGCGACTGGCTCTTCTACGACTGGTGCTGCGGCTGCCGGTGCTGCGGCTGCCGGAGGTGCTGCTGCAGGTGGCATTGCTACCGGAGGTACTATTTTCGCGGGCTCTGGAGCAGAGAATACGCCTTGAGAATTTACTGTTGGAGCAGCAGAAACAGAACCGTAGGTTGATTGTAAACTCTCTTCATAGCCTTCTTCTCCCCAGCCACCATAATCATCTTCTTCTTCTTCAACGAATATCAAATTCTTGAGGAATACTCCGCCGACTCCCATCACAACGAGGAATATAATCCAAGTCAATATGCTTTGGAATTCAAATGCTGATGATTGTCCATCTACTGCGCCATCAATATTTGCATCTGTTTTAGTCAATACCACATGCAATTTGTAATTGGCTGCATCGCTGACGGTTTCTGAACGTGCCCAAAGAGTTAGGTTTGTTGAAAGTGTATCTGCATCCAGATTTAGAAGTGTAGTTTCGGAAATATCGAATTCGATAGTTACTGTGCGCTCTTCACCTTCTTGTAAGATGAATCCTCTGTCTGTAGATAGTATTCTTGCTTGGAACCAAGAACCGGATTCCCCATTATCTAATTCCATAGCAACTGATTGTGCTGATGTGTACTGATTTCTAACTGATACTGTGATAATATAATCTTCTTCCGAATCTACAATTTGTAATGGTGGCTGATTGTATATTATTCTCAACCATCCAAGAGAACCTACTGAGTATACTGCCTCTCCTCTTGCAGATATATTTGCATCTGTATAACTGGTTGCGATTACACCAAGTGTTCTCTCTCCATCTGTTCCTTCACTAAAGGAAAATCTCACCGATGCATTGAAACTTGCACCTGTCTCTATTTCTGGTGTTCTTCCGTCTAATAGATTGATGAATTCAGCATTCATTCCATCCGGAATCTCCAATGACATTACGAATCTATCTGGATTATTACCATCATTTCTAACTTCAAAGGCCATAGTTTGAGCGGGGTCACCAGGAATATAGGATTGTTCTGCATCTTCATCAGAAACCCATACTGCTGCTGTATCAAGAATCTCAATGCTAATAACGATTTGATCTTTTACTGTATTGTCAATTGCATTGGTAGCGATTACAGTAGTCCCGTACAGACCTGGTGCTAGGCCAATTGGCATTGGCAAATTGAGGATAATTGTTGATTCGCCGTCCCACGCGTCTAAGACAGGGCTTTGAGCAGCGGTTATATCTGCAGCAAGGAACCAATTTGTTTGAGTGAGAGAATAATTGTATATTTCATCATCATTTCCTTGATTTAGAATTGTAATATATACCTTCTTCATTACACCATTTGCTGCACCTTCAACAGAGATGACATCAGATTCTAATGATACTTGACGGAAGACAGGAACATCAATATTACGCACAAGTACATCATTTCCGAATAACGCCCCACATGAACCACAGGTTGCTCTTAAATTGAAAGATACTATGCCAGGTGATGAATCACTTGGCGCTGTAATATTGAGCATGAAATTTACTTGTTCACCTCTATCTAGGGTAATTGGAGCAGGTTGAATGACGCCAGTTTCATTTTCGACAATTGCAACCCATCCGGTTTCTGAAAAGGTTGATGCAAGGTTGAACGCTGCATCCTTATTTCCTGAATTTTGTAATCTAAATGGAATTGTTCCAGACTCACCAGGGTTGAGTGTTGCTGCATTAAGTGGCGTAGAAGATGTCAAAGACACACCAAATTGTTCAGAGACTGCAACATCCATCACCAATCTTCCTTTCTCACCTGTTGAAGCACCGCTGGCATCTGTAAACCAAAGTTGCCAAATCTGTTGTTGTACATCTGCTCCAGGGGGGATACTCATGTTGACATAAACCTCACGAGTTGCTCCACCTGGAATTGCAGGCATAAGTACATCGAAATCGTGGTCGTTAGAGTCGGCGACATCAATTCTAAGCATTGGCATTTGAGGACTCATCCATGATACATTTGTTACATTTGTTTGAACTCTAACAAGTGCAGAAGAATATCCATTATTGGTAATATCGCACTTCAATTGAAGAAGACCCAAAGGTGGACCTGAATATCCACCTGCTGGGTTATCACAATCCATTTCCAATGTATAATCAGATACTTTTGTAATACCGAATTGAATCCAATCATCAATGTGGAATCCTTCACTTGCACTACTTGAATCTGAATTGAAAAGCATTCCCAAGAAGAATGAGTTACCGCCAAGGAATAAATCAGGGTTATTCAAACCGGGAATTTGCGACCATGTCGCTTGTGGGTCCCATGTTAAGTTGGACCACTGGTCTTGTACAGGACTTGGGTTACCATTTGCAATATCCCAGCGAACAGACTCCATTGGGTTACTGATATTACCTGAACTACGCCATAATTCAATTGAGACACTATCTCCTGCTGCCATGCTACCCCATGCTTGAATGTGGAATTGTGATGAAATGTAATTGCTTGAGAAAAATTGCTTGCGGCAAACCCACATTTGGTAAGTTTGAGACATTCCTGCATCGATTTGGCCATCAACGCCACATTGTCCATCACTGACTTGATACATGTTTACTAAGCGGTCGTTTGCACTTGAAGGATAATCAGAACCACCTGGTGCTGAATGTCTCCAATGCTTTGAGCCAATTGCTGCACCAGTATCATCTTGCCATGAACCTGTACCAGTAGCATCTCCGCCGCCTACAGGATAACGTGCTGACAAGAAAGATAACTTTCCTGCACCAGCCCATCCATCAAAGACATCTTCTGCGATTGCAATTGGAACTGCTTTTTCCATCTGGTCGTTTTCATTACGGTCATCTCCAGAGAAACTAACTGTTGCCCTAATGATTAATCCACCACTTAGATCATTTGTTGTTGTGTTAAGAATTGAGTGTGCTGCGGTTGGAGTCCATTCAAAAGATGCAGATGCACCTTGGCCACCGATTAAATCACCGCTATTCCAACTAAATGTTTCCATTACGAAACCGATTGGATGGACGACTTCCAAAGTTGCATTCGTTGCCTTTGCACTTAGTGAACTTCCTCCACGTACAATAGACATTGATACTTCAATTGGCGTTAGTTCAAAAATGTAATCGATAGTTGAACCATCGGACTGAACCCATGTATCGGGCATAGTACTGCCATTTCCGATGGTTATTCCAGAGACTCTGAAATCATCATTCGCACCACCTGCAGCGACAGGATAAGACAATCCTAAAGCCATAGTTTGCAACAGTAATAAAGCAACAAGAGCAACATTTGAGATACGACGCATTAGCACCAACGCCTATCGGACATTGGTTCGGGTTATGAAGGTGGCCGTCATATGATTATCAGAAAACTGGACCCCTATGGGGTCTAAAGTGAATATTCTCTCGATAATAAAATGGGTTTTTGAATGATTTCAACTCGGACCCAAGCCCTTGATTGCAGGCTTATTGTGGTCTTCAAGTTCTGTGTTTTCTGAGATGATTTCACCAATATGACCAATATCAAATTCAGTTTGAGGCAAGTCTGTTATTGATGACAGTTGTTCACTTGAATCACCAATTAAGTCAGCAGCACCACCAATATTGTCACCACCAGATAACATTTCAGCACCGGATTTAGCCATCCCCGCTCCTTGAGTTGCTGCGCTTGTTGCTCCGGGTGCACCTGCAGCCATCGCACCAATGCTTTGAACTGCCAATTGTGATTTACCAGCCACACCTGTTGCTGCAATTACAGCGGCTGTAGCGCTTCCTGCTATTACCATGCCCGCACCTTTGACCACCATGCTATCAAGGAATGCGGGTTTGTCATTTTCCTCATCTATTTCTTCAATAATCGGTTCACTACCCATTCTCATCCATTCAGGAGGTTCTCCAGAACATCCACCCAATACTGCAAGAGTGGTGAATGCAGCCATTGGCATAACCGCTAATGCAGTGAGTAAATCTATGAAAGAAGTGTCTGGGATAGAGGCTACCCCCAATAGTGATTCAAAGAAGTTTTTCTCAAAAGAAAAACTCAATCCATTTTCTGCACCAATCCAACCAAGAACAACTATTGCAGCCATACGCCCCATCATATACAATACTAAGATAGGGGCCAACCAAGATAACCTGGTCATTGAAACTAACCACTTTCGCGTTACGGATGCTGCCCCGATATACTTGTATGCGATTTTTGGAAAATACTTCATTACAAAAATAAGACAAATCATGTAAATCAATAGAGCCAATTCTAATCCCCTATCATTTCGAACAATGTCTTTTGGAAGAGCTAACAAAACGAGTAATGGAATAGTTGCTAATAGAACTTGGAAAGGTACTGCCAATAGCATCAAACCACCATGTGTTGAGAGGAATTTGTATCCCATCTTATCCCTATCATATGCCAATATTGCCAATTGCCCATGTGGCGAGTTTGCCGCTATCTTTCTTGACTCCCTACGTTGATGGGCGTTTCTTGGATTACGACTTAGACCTATAGATCTCCTCCAACCACCTCTTTCAATTATTGAAACCGGGGTATATCCACCCATTATCAATGCCAACAATAATGCCAACATTCCGTAAAATAATGATGCTGCTCCTATCCAAGGAATCATTTCAAGTTGAAATGATAAAGAGATTGAATCGTCAGTATTTTGGAAATCAATAAGATATGTCATTGAAAAAGCAACGAGCGGAGTTAAGAAAATTTGTGCAAAGGCGATAATAGTTAACCACAACCTTGTGCTTAACGGACCCTTACCAGAGTTCCTTCCCATAACCTTCGGGCATTGCTTCAATCCTCAAAGGTTGCCCTTCATTTCCTCCAAAAAAGTACTATTTAGGCAGGTATGCTATTTTGCGAATTTATTGAAAACAATATCAATCATTGCTTTGTTCACTGACAATTGGATGACCATCACTTGCCAATATTCGAATACTTCCCATAATAATTCCGTCAGACCTTTTCCGGCCCAAGTCTGGCCTCGGCATTACATCTAGTGTAATGTTGCAAGATGCGCAACGAACTGCGGTCAATTGCCATTCTGGTTCGGGGAAATCACAACAAGGGTCTTGTTTGGACTTATTCATAACGACTTGTAATCGAATGGCCATATCATATGTCCACGGAGGAGGATTTCCACCAACAAATGTTTGAAGTTTGTTAATTACTGACCAACCTGAACTCAGCCACATTCCAAATCCTAGTGATGCCGAACCCCAAACTAGAGACATGTAACCAGCTGCGAGTGGAATGAGTGCAAATACAATACCTAACCAGTAAAATACTCTCAGATGCATTACCCTTTGAGTCAGATGCGGGCTGAGTGAGATCGGCTCTGGATGATGAGGAAAATGAAAGTTGAACCCCTTTGCCCGAGTTACCATCAATATCGGTAACCTCGGACTAATATGTCCGATGAAAGCCCCTATAATAAACAGAATAATTGACTCAAGCATATTCAACCCTCATTACTTCTCAAACGCTTTAATGTAGCCTCAACCTTATCCATTCCCCGAATAATATCCTGTTGAGAAATAGTATATGCAAATCTTAGATGTCCTTCACCGGCTGAACCAAATGCACTACCTGGAGAACATAATACTCCATCTTTGAGCAATTCTAATGCGATGTCTTCACTTGACATCCCATCAACTTCTACTTTCGGAAAAACATAGATTGCACCTTTCGGTTTGTGGCATTCAACTCCATCCATGTTGTTTAGTCTCTCCACTATCAGGTCACAGCGTTGTTTGAATTCTGCAGCGACCATGTCTGGATAATCAGAGGCTTCTTGCATTGCTGCTAATACACCGTATTGCATTGCATCATTTGAGCACGCAGTGATATAATATTGCATTTTTATTACTTGTTTCATCGCTTCTATATTGGTTGAGATGACATATCCAATTCTCCAACCAGTCATTGCAAACGTTTTGGAAAATGAATTGATAAGCATTACTTTATCATATCCAGTTCCCATGAAGGAAACGTGCTCTCCTTCGAATACAATTCGGTCATATACTTCATCTGTGATTAGCCACAAGTCATGCCTTTTTGCAAAGTCAAGTAATGCATCTCTCTGCTCAACATTTAGAGTTCCCCCTGTAGGATTACCGGGG
>Ga0206681_10001337_pt1 | contig 11427 bp, 15 predicted proteins | sample M150012015metaG_FD_161048 | JGI IMG/M metagenome (GOLD analysis project Ga0206681, IMG submission 161048) | Ammonia-oxidizing marine archaeal communities from Monterey Bay, California, United States - M1 500m 12015 | ecosystem: Environmental > Aquatic > Marine > Intertidal zone | place: USA...
TGTAGCAGATAACATGGCAGATTGGTGTCAAATTCAATTGAGTTATGCTATCGGTGTTAAAGAGCCAACTAGCATTTATGTAGACTCGAATGGACATAATCGTACAATTCAAAAGTACATTGCTGAGAATATTGATTTAACACCAAAAGGGATTATTGATAGATTTGATTTATTCAACTTTCATCAATATAGTAAGAATTGTGTATACGGACATTTTGGTGACAAAGATGTTCCATGGGAGAAAATAGGATGGTAATATGCCAGTAGTACCAAATGACCCAATATTAAAAGATTTCTCAGTAACCTGGGAAGTTAGATATTATGACCACGAACCAGAGAAAGTATTCTTTGATGTTATAGGTGAAGAGGGTGAAAACTTAGAAGACGTAATGGATGAATTGTATGAGAATGGTATGGACCGTGAACCGGAAAATAGCACACCAATTGGACTAGGTGACTTTAACATTGAATGGATTATGATTGAAGATGAAGATGGTAATGAAGTCTGGAAAGATAAGGACTACGATTTTAAAAACAAAGATTGGTTAGAATATATAAATTGAAAGGGAAATAAATGAGCAGTAAGATGAAAACATTTACGTTTGAAACGTTAGATGGTGCAGAAATAGAATCAAAAGAATACAAAGGATTAAAACAAGCATTGTTTGATGTACAAAAACAAATTAAAGGCAATAAGGTTCGTGTCCAATATAAAAATAAGAAAGGCAATGCAATTGACCGATGGGCAAAGATTCCTATTGGCAGAAAAAAGAGAGGGTTTCAAATACCTAAACCTTATATGACTAAAGCAATGCTGAGGAAACTAGAAAAACAACCAAAACAAGGAGTATATAGATGAGCAATCCACTAAACCCAACAACTTGGTTTAGCACACCAGAAGAAAAAGAAAGAGCAATTGCTAGACGAATTGTTGACGAAAAAGAACGTGACATTGCACTTGAAAAGATTAACTTTAAGTATGGTCATATAGACCAGCATAAACACGACAAAAACATGGCAACATTAGAAGGCAAAGAATATGTCAGAGTTGTTGGCATGGAATTAGATAAAGATAAACCAGGACAAGGTTTTTTTGAATTAGATTTCAATGATAACTTTGTAGAATATCTTGCACAGAATGGTTACGAAGGCCTAGAGTCAGACCAAATTGTTGATAATTGGTTCAGCGACTTGTGTAAGAATATTGTACTGAATGATTTAGAAGACGAAGAAGGTATCAGAAAAAGTGTAATGACTGATAGCAAAGAAGGTCTAATCATTAGTAAGATTAAAACAGACGAAAATACTTCCGAGTATTCCTAATATGTCTACATTCATTCTAGTAGATTCATTCAATATGTATCATCGAGCAAAGCACGTAGCAATGCGTGGTGCGAATGTTGATATGAAAATTGGTATGGCATATCATATAATGCTTAGTAGTGTTAAACTATGTTACAACAAATTCAACGCAGACCATGCCGTATTCTGTTTAGAAGGTCGTAGTTGGCGTAGAGATTTTTATGAGCCATACAAAAAGAACAGACAAGTTGCTCAAATGGCCAAGACTGTTAGAGAACAAGAAGAAGATGAAATTATGTTTCAATCATATGATGATATGATTACATTCTTAGATGAGAAAACAAATGTAACATTGTTACATAACAAAGAAGCCGAAGCAGATGATATGATTGCTATATTCATCGAGGCACATCCAAATGATAATCACATTATTGTATCAAGTGATAGTGATTATCTACAATTAATTTCAGATAATGTAACTATGTATGACGGAGTACAAAATCGTATTATTACTAAAGATGGTTTCTTTAAAGATGATAAGAATATGACTCCTATAAAAGAAAAGAAAACTGACGAGATTAAAGAAGCACCAAATCCAGAGTGGTTGTTGTTTGAGAAATGTATTCGTGGTGATACATCAGATAATATCTTTTCAGCATATCCTGGTTGTCGTAAGAAAGGTACTAGAAATAAAGTAGGTATGTTAGAAGCATTTGCTGATAAAGAAAATGGTGGATTTAATTGGAATAATTTTATGCTCCAGGTATGGACTGACCATAATGGTGAAGAGCATACTGTCCGTGATGATTTTGAACGTAACGTAAAACTAATAGATTTGACTGCTCAACCTATGGATTTAAAAGTTAAGTTTGTAGAAACAATCGCAGAGAATAGTATACCAAAAAGTAAAACTGGTGTTGGTATGAACTTCTTAAAGTTCTGCGGCATACATGATTTACATAATCTTGCTAAGTCACCTGATGAACTTGCATCAATTCTTAATCAACCATATCCTGCTCAATGAGAAAGAGAAAGCCGACTTCACTGCTTGAATCATTATTAGTATTTGCAGTTATAACATTCGTTTATGGAATGGTTATATTGTTTTGGAATTAAATAAATGAATTGTTACATATTCGATGTAGATGGCACACTTACTCCAAGTAGAGATAAAATCAATAAGGATTTTCTAAAGTGGTTTTTGGAGTTTGTTAAATGGCATCCAGTGTACTTAGTTACAGGAAGCGATAGAAATAAAACAGAAGAACAAATTGGTGAAGAACTATTTGCAAAAGTAAACTGTGTATATAATTGTTCAGGAAATACGAAACACAAAAAGGGTGTTTGTGTATTCAGTACTAAAGACTTCAAATTAGAAGACAAACCACAAAAGTTCTTAGAAAGAAAATTACGTAATAGTGATTTTGATATTAAAACTGGATATCATTTTGATTCTAGACCAGGATTATTGAACTTTAGTATTGTTGGCAGAAATGCCTCAAAGACTGAAAGAAAAAAGTATGTTAAGTATGACACATCAACTAATGAACGAGAGTTAATTTCTAATAAATTCAATAAACTGTTTTCTAAGAAATTTGATATTGTGTCGCAAGTAGCAGGTGAAACTGGATTAGATATTATAAAGATAGGAACAGATAAGGCACAGATATTAAAAGATTTCACATTCCAAGATGAACTGATATTCTTCGGTGACAATATACAACCTGGTGGCAATGATTATGGAATTGCACAAGTAATTGAATATGGTCCCTATGACCGTACTGAGATTCATCATGTAAAGAATTGGAAAGAAACATGGAAGATACTTAAAAGTTATGATATACACGAAAGAAATAGTAAAAGATAAGTTTTGGATTTTAGAAAATTCAGGTATTAAAATAGGAACACTACGTTTTTGTTCATCAGATGATTTTGTAGTCAATGTAACGAATACAGATATATCTAAGGGTATTAATAACGAACACGTTACATATTCAGAACTCACACAATGTTTTGGTGAGAAGATATTAGAACCAAAAGAAAGTCCTGTAGTTGTTGAAGAAAACAAAGTTGGACCTCGTGGTGGATGGAATACTTCTATGACTGAAATTGATGGTTATGTTTCTAAACACATAGTATATAATGTAGAAACAATAGACTTAAAAGGAAAACAAATTCCAACCTATACTAAAACTGAAACAAGTAAAGTAAGATATGTTGCTGGATATTATGGAGTAAGATTTCCAAGTGACTGGCGATGGTTTTATGGTGGTAAACTAGATACACTAAATACTTGTGAGTTTATAGGACCATATAAAACTAAATCAGAAATGCAATCAGAAACATTACTAGCGAATAAACGAGATGGATTATAAAAAATTAAAAGATTTTCTAGCGGTAGTCAAACGAGCAAATCTTAGAGGTGACCATAAAGTAACACTTCCCATAAAAGAAGCAGTTGATATACAAAATGACATTGCTTTATTGTTGCTCGAACTCAAAAAGATTGAAACGACTGAAAGTAAAGTATTCGATGGTGGGACATTTGAGAAATGATTGGTATATTTGGTGATACAAAAACATGGATGTTTGGTACTACATCAGACTTCAGCAAAGAGATTATTAAGAATTTAGATAATCCAGTTTGCTTTGGCAGGCATAACGTAGATTATAATGACCCAGATAAATTTATAAAAGAACATGTAGTTGATAATACTCCTGTGAATATGGTTATCAATGTTAATTTAAATAACAACAACATGTTACCAAAAGATAGTATACAAACACTACCTGGATATAAGAAGTATTTTATGAATATTACTACTAATATATTCTTCTTTTTTAGATTGCTTGATGAAATGAATACACTTAAGATACCAGTCAGAGTTTGTTATGTAACAAGTACGTTTGCTAATACCAGGTGGTATCATCGTAAGGAAGAGATGAGACCTAACATCTATGTAAATAATCATAAAATAGAAAAAGACCTTGTTTTTAAATATTCTAGTGTAAGGTTGATTCAACAAAGTGCAATGAATTCTAATATTAGTGAAACTTGTAGAGTTGTAGGTGTAAATCCAGCACGTCTTGAAGAAGATGATAATATTACTTTGTATGCATTGAAAATATCCGAGATGATAAACAAACCTGTTGATGATGAACAATGGAACAGAGTATATTGTTTGCCTAGTGGTAGGTGGTACAGTCAACCTATGTGGGAACAGAAATGGGACTAAAATACATATTATATACGTGTATTATTCTAATTATTAGATAAATAAGAGTAGAACCAATAATAAGGATACTCTTATGGCTAGACCAAAACCTACAATAATCTTGGAACACACCGATAATCAAACATATCGTAGTGAACAAGTACTTAAAGCAACAGCAGTATATTCCGTTTTTTATAAAGGAGTAGCGATTAATCTTCGTAGCCTTAACTCATTGGTTAATTTTCCTGGTCCAAAATACAAAAAAGTTTCATTCAGTAACCCTGGACACGCAATCAACCTAGCACAACGTTTAAATAAGTTGTTTAGATGTGACGATTTTGAAGTATTTGTGCTAACAAAGGGTGAAAAATTAGAGTTGTAAAGTGAACAAGATTGAGTTAATAACTTATATTAACGAAAATACAACTGGAAAAATCGCAGGCAGAAAAGAAATCACTATAAGTGATATATTCATAAGTACTCTACCCAATCAATTCAGAGTTTCAGCATTGGGTCGAAATATTCTCAAAAAACATTTCAAAATATATAATATAGAGATAAAATCAGAAATTGCTATAGGTACAGGCAATCAAATACTTGCACTTGATAAGTATCTAAAAACTCCCTATTATCTAAGAAAATCTAAATTAGTTCTATTTGAAGAGGTACCGGCCGCTGAATTGCTGATGATTGATGGTGATATAGACCTCTGGACCGAAAATAAGACATTTTTTAACCCAAAAACTTGACAGATATCGAATATATGCTATAATACTTGTATATTCAATAAAAAGAGAGGTTATTATGAATACTAAAGTATCAACAAACGATTTAGATGTAAGAGTTGTCAGACCTAGTGATGTTAGGGCTGAACTTAACTATGCATTTAACAGAAAGCGACCTGTATTTATTTGGGGTCCTCCTGGTGTTGGTAAATCAGAAATTGTAGATAGTATTACACAAGAAAGGTCAGGTTTTATGATTGACCTTAGACTTGCTCTGATGGAACCAACTGACTTAAGAGGTATTCCTTATTTCAACGAAAAAAATGGTACAATGGAATGGGCTACCCCTTCGGATTTACCTAGTCAAGAATTAGCAGACCAATATGAGTCCGTTATCTTATTTCTTGACGAAATGAACCAAGCACCGCAATCAGTTCAAGCGGCGGCTTATCAGTTAATTCTAAACAGACGATTAGGTTCGTATGTTTTACCAGACAACGTTTTAATCGTTGCGGCTGGAAACAGAGAGAGTGATAGAGGTGTTGCTTATAGAATGCCTTCACCACTTGCTAACAGATTTGTTCACTTAGAAATGGGTGTAGACTTTGAAGATTGGCAGACTTGGGCATTAGAGAATAAAATTCATTCTGATGTTGTAGGTTTCTTAACATCTAACAAGATGGACTTATTTAACTTTGACCCTAGAACGGCTTCAAGAGCCTTTGCTACTCCAAGAAGTTGGACTTTTGTTTCAGAAATGTTACCAAAAGAAGGCGAAGAAATCAGTGATAGCAGGTTACACGACCTAATTGCTGGTACAGTTGGTGACGGAGTTGCTACTAAGTTCATGGCTCACAGAGCCATTTCTGGGAAGTTACCTGTTCCTGCTGATATTCTGAATGGTAAAGTGACTACACTTTCTACTGAGGCGAAAGAAATTTCAGCAATGTTTTCATTAACAACTTCATTATGTTATGAGTTAAAAGACTTTGTTGACAGAAACGGTAAAAAGAAAATGGACGAGTTGTACAAAATGGCTGACAACTTCTTCAATTTTATGATGGAAAACTTTGATACTGAAATGACAGTATTGGGTGGAAGAACTGCTCTTAAAGTTTACAAGTTACCTCTAGAACCTAGAAAAGTACCTTGTATTGAGAAGTTTTTCAAAAAGCATGGGAAATTGATTATTGAGGCCCATAATGCATAAATCTCAATAATACATAGTAATAACCACTCGAAAAGAGGGATGTCTGTTGACTTCCCTCTTTTTTTATGGTACAATAGTACTATGATATTTGATACCATAAAGCAGATGGCTCGGGACCACGGGTCAAAGACCGCTCTTATCTGTAAAGATAAACAATATACATATTCTGAACTTATACAAAGTGTAGAAAAACTGGCTGCCGTTTTATCAACTGCTATAAAACCTGGTGAAAAAATATTGTTTGCAAGTGAAAAAGAATATCATTATGTGAGAATGATACTTGCTTGTGATATCCTAGGTATAGTATTCATTCCAACTCATCCTAATTTACCAGAAGATTACTTGTTTGATATTGTCGATGCCTGTAAACCAGACCATGTTATAATGAATGAGAAAGATGCTTTAGAACTAAAACCACACAATAAAGGTCTAGTATATGTTAAAGAAGATAATGCTACCTATACTATTTTATTTACGAGTGGTACAAATGGTAGTCCATCTGCGGTCGTTCATTCAGCCGCTGGATGTATGTTAGGATGTTTACACAGTATTTCAGTACACGAGTTAAAATCTGATGATGTAATATTATCACAACTTCCTCCATCAACTATTGCTGGACTATACTTATATGTACTCCCAGGATTACTTAAAGGTGCTACTGTAATTATTGAAAAGTTCGAACCGAGGCGACATATAGAATTATGTAACAAATGGAAGCCTACTATCGGCACAATGGTACCAGCAATGATACTTGCTTTACAAAAAGTTCGTAAATGGAAAGACTATAGTATGTCACATTATCGACAGTTGAGTATTGGCAGTACCGCAATTACTAATGAAGTAATTGACCTATTGTTTGATAAGGGAGTTCCACTTGTTAGACATCTTTATGGGTGTACAGAAACACACGTACCTGCACTCACATATCTTATCGAACCCGATACTAAACACAAATTGCAACTGTCACCAACAAAATTTTTTGAGCATAAATTAGATAGATTTGGTGTATTATGGTTGAAAGGACCAACAGTAACAAAACGATACTTGAATAGTGAAGCAACAGTTATTGATGCCGAAGGATATTGGTGTACTGGTGATGTATTTGAGAGAGAACATAACGAGTTAGTATTTAAGACACGAGCGAAAGACTTGATTAACGTAAATAGTTTCAATGTGTCTCCTGTAGCAGTAGAGACCGCCATCCTTGCTTGTGACGGAGTAAATGAAGTATGTGTTACATATAGAGAACGAGGTCTTGGAGAGAATGAACTAGTAGCCGTTGTACAAAGTACTGATAAAAGAATGAATAAATACTACATAACAGAACAAATAAAGACAAAGTTAATGCACTACGAATTGCCCAAAGATTACATTATTGTGACAGAAGATTTGCCACGAAATGCAATGGGTAAAATTAAAAGACACACAGTAAAGAAGACATTTTGTGAGAAGGAGGAGTAAATGAAATCTAAAGTTAAAAGTATTGTCGTAGTTGGTGGCGGTGTAGGTGGCTGGTTCTCAGCGGCTTGGATGGCAGTGAAACATCCTAATATCAAGGTAACCCTTATTGAAAGTGATAAAGTTGGAATTATCGGAGTAGGTGAAAGTACGTTGCCTCAACTGGGTACGATGATGAAAGAGATTGGATTAGAAGAAAGAGATTGGATGAGTCACACAAATTCTATTTACAAACTAGGTAATAAGTTTGTTGGTTGGAACATCGAAGGCAAACGTGACCATGCAACTAATCATTTTTGGTGTTCACGATGGGACGAACAATATTATGGTTTCTCTTATGCACTACCTGAAAAGAAAATTACATCAGGTCTATATCATCCATTAGAAAAGGAAGACCTATTTAGAAATTCTAAAGGACAACCTGGCGTTGATGATAAATGGAACGATTATTGGTTACAGTTATTACGTGACGGTCGTAAGAACCAGTGGGAAATGGCACAAGATATGCAAGAAGGAACATATCTTATGGATTACAATAAGGCGCCGTATGATTGGGATGATAATTTATTAGTTGGCACTTGGCAGGGTGTTACATATCATGTTGATGCAAATAGATTTCCAGAAATAATCAGAGAAAAGGTTGCAATTCCTCATGGTGTTAATCACATACATGGTCATATCAATGATATTAAGAAAGACGATGATGGTTATATTACCTCAGTTGTTACCGAAGAAGGTGAAGAGTTTGAGGCTGATTTATTCCTTGATTGTACTGGATTCGCCCGAGTACTAACAAAAACAATGGATGTAGAATGGATACCGATGCCAGAGATAACAACCACAAGTTTAGTTGTTGCACCAATAAAATACAAGGATGTAAAAAAAGAATTTCGTCCGTACACTATGAGTAATGCAATGGATGAGGGATGGTTATTTGTTATACCATTGTATAATCGAATGGGCTCTGGATATGTATATGATAGTAGCGAGATATCTAAAGAAGATGCAATGAAGAAATATAAAAAGTATTGGGAAGGTTACGAATTTATCCAAGAGCCACAACATATGTCCTGGGATGCAGGAAAATATAAAACTCAATGGAATAAAAATCTTGTATCAATTGGCATGTGTGGTTCTATGATTGAACCGATGGAAGCAAACATTCTTGGCATTGCTCAAGCAGGATTTCAATTATGTAGTAATTTAATTTCTCGTGCAGAGGAAAAAGACGAAGTTATTGGTAGAGGTTCACTCCATGCATACAACAGGAACATAGATTGGTTAGTTGAAACAATTAAACGATTTATTTTATTTCATTATACATTAACAGACAGAGAAGATACTCCATTCTGGAAGAAAATGAAACAAATGGGTATTGACGAAAAACATAAAGAAGCATGTTGGAGAGAATATAGGATACCTGCCAACAATGCTGAATCAGGAGTTCCAGATTTTATGTGGGCGATGATGGCGGTTGCTATGAATAAGTTCGATGATGATATTAAACTAAACACAAAACCACATCTAATGGAACAAGCAAATGAAAAGTTCTCTTGGCTTCGAACATCAAGCAAACGAAATGGTGTGAATGCACCAAATGCCTATGAATGGCACAAGAAGGTACTCTTTGGCGGTAAGTCACACGATGAAGTTCTTCAGGAAAATCTCAAAAAATACTCGAAGGCTAAATGAACGTTTTAGAAACGTGGATAGGTGCTGATAATTTAGAATTCAATTTAGTTGAATATACTCCTAGCATACTGGGTGATGTTCAGACATTTTGTGAAGCCTGTGCGGCCGAAGGTATTGACAATAACTCTAGTCTACAGGAAATGAAGTTTGGCAAATGGGGTGACTTAGAACAATGGCACATGGTATATCATGGTGATAAAATTATTAGCATAAGTGGGTCGCATTATTATCCACATTTTCATAAAGATTGTTATAGAATAATGTATCGAATGGCTACATTGAAAGCATATCGTGGGATGGCAAGTGAGAAGATATCCCTTAGAAAAATGCAACACAACTTTTGCTTTAGAGCAATTATGCCAGCACAAGTTGATTGGTGTTTAACAAAAGGAGCAACTGAAATTATCGCAACTGCTAATTCGCCAGATAATATTGATTATGGTGGGACGATGCATAAGGTTCATAACCACGGACGTACACGCAGACCAAATACTAAATCTGATAATATGACATTAATTCAGAAAGATGCCGATGTTTACAATACAAAACAAGATATTTGGAGAGTGAATGTTAGAGATTTTGCAACAGGTAAAAAGATTAAATTTAAGAAATGACAGTATATATTAACGCAATCAGTGGATTAACTCCCTTTGGTAATTTAGACCAAACATGGAAAGGGATAACAGATAATAAAGTATGTTATGGCAATCTTACAAAGTTTCCATGGGACAAATATACTAGGTCTAAAGTTGCAGGTGAAGTGAAATTTAATGCCGAAGATTATTCTAGTATATCTGAAAGAGACCGTGAGAAGATGCCAGAGTATATGCAATGGGCATTAGCATCAGCACAGGAACTATTAGATGGTAAAGAGTTAAACAAAGAAAGAACTGGTGTATTAGTTTCATCAGCATTAAGTATGCATCTTGAAACTTTAAGGGCTAATGAAAAAGATGCAGGTAACACTTTCACTTTTACACCAAACATGATATCTAATAATATTAACATTCAATATGGATTTACTGGTCCTAGTACTATGACTTCTAGTGCCTGTTCTACAGGAATGTATAGTGTTATTATGGGTTGTATGTTAATAGAAACTGGACAAGCAGATAATATAATTGCTGGTGCATTTGATAATTCCATAGCACCGGATTCCTATAAACAGTTCGGAAAACTTAGAGCATTATCTACAAAATTTAACAATACTCCAGAAAAGGCATCTCGACCTTGGGACACAAAACGTGATGGATTGGTACTTAGTGAGGGCGGAGCAATGTTCTTATTATCCAATGAGAAGACACCAGAGACATTGGCAGAGATATCTGGTTACTCCATGAACAATGATGCTTATCAAGTCGTGGCACCTCATCCTGAGGGTGCTATGATAGAGAAATGCATAAAAGATACGTTAAATGGACATATTCCAGACTTAATTAATGCTCATGCCACATCTACTCCTATGGGCGATTATATTGAAATAGACGCACTTAATCGGCTTGGACTACAAGATGTATGGGTAACTGCAAATAAGTCGCAAATAGGGCATCTCATGGGGGCTGCCGGGGCTATGGAGTTGGCTTTAAGTGTACTATCATTGAAACATGGTGCAATAACTCCGTCATTAAATATAGATTACTTAGAAGATGGCTACAACATAAAGTATACTCCAACCACCAAGAACTATATGGTAGATTCAGTTCTATGTAATAGTTTCGGATTTGGTGGTGCAAATGCAAGTATTTTACTGTCCAAAACTTGACAGGATTGACTTTTGTGATATAATTATATCATAATTCAATAAAAGTAATGGATATGATAGATA
>Ga0206681_10001342_pt1 | contig 11398 bp, 9 predicted proteins | sample M150012015metaG_FD_161048 | JGI IMG/M metagenome (GOLD analysis project Ga0206681, IMG submission 161048) | Ammonia-oxidizing marine archaeal communities from Monterey Bay, California, United States - M1 500m 12015 | ecosystem: Environmental > Aquatic > Marine > Intertidal zone | place: USA...
TGCAGTTAGGCCAACGGTTGAATTTATTGATTCAGTATATGCGTTTGATACTGCATCAAGTACAGAATGGGCCTATCCTAGAAGCTTTACACCAGATACATGGGTGGACATAAGTGGCACGCTTGAACTTAAACTAGAAGCCATGTCTTGCTACAAAAGTGAGTTATGTGATTATCCACATCCCAGGTCTCTTAAGGGTTTGGAGAACAAAGCCAAAGCTTGGGGTAATCAATCTTGTATGGAAGCTGCAGAAGTGTTTATGACAATTAGAAGAGGCTTGAGAAATGATAAAACGCCTGTTTGATATAGTATTCTCTCTATTAGTATTGTTTTTTTTATCTCCTGTTTTTATTATGGTAGCAATTTTAATAAAAGTCAGTAGTAATGGCCCAGTATTCTACTTTGCAAAAAGAGCCGGCTTTAATGGGGCTCCGTTTGATGTATTTAAGTTTCGATCAATGCATATTGGATCAGATAAACAGGAGAGTATTTCGCTACCCAATGATACTCGGGCTTTTGGGTTTGGCTCTTTTTTACGAAAAACTAAACTGGATGAAATTCCACAATTTATCAATGTATTAATTGGCGTTATGTCGGTTGTCGGACCAAGACCCGAAGATATCAATATTGTAAAAAAATATTATTCAGAGCAAGAAATGAAAACATTGAGTGTCAAGCCGGGAATTGTTAGTCCTGGCAGTATATACAATTATACGCACTCACATTTATACCTTGATGGTGCGGATGTTGAGAATAGTTATATAAAAAAACTTCTTCCAGTTAAATTAGCTCTTGAAATTATTTATATTGAAAGAATGAATTTTTGTTATGATCTTCATTTAATTTGGAGGACGATAGTAACAATTATCAAAATAATGCTAGGTGCAAAAGAGTTTAAAGACCCTATTGAATATATAATTGCAAAAAATAGAGGTATTTTTTAAATATACTCTTGTTAAGAGAGGTGTTTTGACGGAAGTGGCTTGGGCTAATTATCATGGTTATCAACAATAAGCCCTTTTTCAATGTGAGTTTGTGGGTCAAAGTCAACTATAAATTCCTCAACAGTCTCATCAAATAACGACTGCTCATTAGCATCTAGCCATCTTCTTGCAGTAAGGCCGTGAGTGGTTGAATTGCGACTAGAGATGGCCTTACCTTCATTGGTTATTGGACCGCCTTTGTGTTTAGTATTATTGGGCATTATGTTGAGGTTATAATTGAACTATATCTCTCTATTTTAGCCGAATTTTCAAGAAATCACATGAACGCACAATACACTTTTTACGAAACGAACCAAGCTTTTGATAAATGCCCTTATCGAGCCTAAATAGCGATGTTTTCGGTAAAGAAACAATAAATGAAACCACTTCAAATATGTGCCTGATAGCCACCCATTGTGTTGATTGAGTCTCTATAATTTCAACCATGATTCAATATGCGCTAAATTTGCCAAGAGGGTTGAAGCAAACAGTGATAGTGTTGTTTGATGCTGTTGCTGTTGTTCTCGTATTGATTGCTTCATTTTCTTTGAGGCTTGGACATTGGTATTTTCCAAATCAAGATTGGGGTCTTGCTGTAGTTATACTTGCTGCGCCGATTTTAGCGATACCGATTTTCATGCGTTTTGGCCTTTACCGTGCGATTATCCGGTATATCGGATATAGGGCGTTGTGGGCCGTTGCCCAAGCGGTGACCTTATATGCTTTATTATGGGGTTTAATTGGTTTTATGGTGGCTGTTGATGGCATACCTCGTTCTGTGGTGTTTATTAACTGGATTCTGGTTTTGCTTGTTATCGGAGGAATCAGAATGCTTGCTCGATGGGCACTCACCAAAAATGACGCTCTCCGGTATAAACAGAGAAGAAGGGTTGTTATTTATGGCGCGGGCTCTGCAGGTAGACAGCTTTCTACAGCGCTACAACTCTCTAAGGAGTATATCCATGTTGCTTTTGTCGATGATAATCCGTCCAAGCAGGGTATTTATGTTAATGATATTCCGGTGGAGTCTTCTGAGAACTTGAGTGATTTGATAAATTCCAATGAAGTTGACGAGGTATTGCTCGCTTTGCCTTCGATTTCACGAAAAAAACGCGGCGAAATTATTGAAAATTTGCGACATTTGGCAGTAGCTGTTCGAAGTTTGCCTAGTCTTTCTGCGTTAGCTAAAGGTGAAGTTGCAGTCTCTGATCTACATGAAATCAATATTAAAGATTTATTGGGTAGAGAGTCAGTTGAGGCAGATGACGCGCTACTTAAAACAAATATTTTGAATAAAACTGTCTTGGTGACAGGAGCGGGCGGATCTATAGGCTCGGAACTTTGTCGGCAAATTATTTTTTTAAGGCCTAAGAGGCTGATTCTTTTTGAAATTAATGAGTTAGCGCTGTACCAAATTGAACGTGAGCTTGACGCTGTTGGTATGCACTCTGTGGAACTGCTGGCAATTTTGGGCTCTGTAAGGGACGGGTCTCGCATGCGGCGCGTTTGTGATCTTTATAAAGTGCAGACTATTTATCATGCGGCTGCCTATAAGCATGTTCCTTTAGTCGAGTTTAATAATTCAGAAGGGGTTCTTAACAACACTATTGGAACGCAAACTGTGGCTGAAGTTGCAATTGAAACTGGTGTCGAGACATTTGTGTTAATTTCAACCGATAAAGCGGTGCGACCTACTAACACCATGGGTGCGACAAAGCGTGTGGCAGAGTTAACACTTCAGGCTCTCGCCACTCAGGAGCATAATACGAGTTTTACAATGGTGAGATTTGGCAATGTGCTTGATTCAAGCGGCTCTGTTATCCCGCTCTTTAAGGATCAAATTAGTACAGGTGGTCCAGTTACGGTTACAGATATCAATATTGTGCGTTATTTTATGACAATCCCTGAAGCAGTAGAGCTGGTCATACAGGCGGGAGCTATGTGTGAAGGTGGCGATGTATTTGTACTCGATATGGGTAAGCCAGTCCGAATTTATGATTTGGCAGAAAAAATGATTCAACTTAGCGGGCTTCAGGTGTGGGATGAGAATAGTCAAGATGGAGATATAGAAATTAAGTGTACTGGCCTACGTCCAGGTGAGAAACTTTATGAAGAACTGCTTGTTGGTGAAAATACGATTAAAACAGACAATCCATTGATCATGCACGCCAAAGAGGTGATGATTGATTGGGAAAGATTGCGGCCAATTCTGGAGCAGTTGCAAGAAGCCGCAATAAATCTTGATCAGCTAAAAATCCGAGAACTACTGATCTTGGCTGTGCCTGATTTTGAGCCACAATGTGATATTGTGGATTTTTTATTCGTTAATGACGAATAATTTTTTGGGCAAATAACAAAGCCAACAGTATGCCCATCACATTAGCCCCAAGGTCAAGAAATTCGAAGAAGCGACCTTGAATACTTAATTGGAAAACCTCCATAGAAAGGCTAAATACAATAAGAAATAGAACAATATAACGCTGCTTTATTTTTGGGTAGGAGGCAAGACTGATAATTGTTGCAACCGTTAAGCTCCCGCCCACCTCTAGAATATAATCTGCAAATTTATTCTCATGAATATTTAGAGGATCGTATTGATATTTCTGACACCAGTTTGAATAATGCATATAATCTGATATATATGATCTAATTGTATTTGGGGCCTCGTCAAAAGCCAATATATTAAATACAAAGGGCCTGCTAGATAAATTTTTTGTGAAAAGAGGGGCCTGATTAAGTTCTTAGGAAAATATACTATGAAAATTTCAGATATTGACGTGCTAAATAGTAATCCCTTCTGCCTTTTTGGCGGGTTAAATGTATTAGAGGATCTCAATTCGACGTTATTCTCGGCAGAAAAATTTGTTGAGGTGACAAGTCAGCTTGGCATTCCTTTTGTTTTCAAGGCCTCTTTTGACAAGGCGAACCGCTCATCAATAAACTCATACAGAGGTGTAGGTCTTGAGCACGGTTTGGAGATATTTTCTGCTGTAAAAAAAGAATTTGATGTTCCCATAATAACTGATGTGCACGAAATTGAGCAGGTAGCCCCTGTTTCTGAAGTTTTAGATGTATTACAAATACCTGCCTTTTTGGCAAGACAAACCGACTTAGTCGTTGAAATTGCAAGGTCAGGAAAACCAATAAATATTAAAAAGCCTCAATTTATGAGTCCTAGCCAGATGAAGAACATTGTTGATAAATGCCTGGAAGCCGGTAACCCTGACGTGATGTTATGTGAGCGCGGCAGCAATTTTGGATACGATAATTTAGTAGTTGATATGCTTGGTTTTCAAGTAATGAAGGATGCTACCAATAATGCGCCAATAATTTTCGATGTAACGCATAGTTTACAATGCCGAGATCCAATGGGCGCAGCTTCAGGGGGTCGTAGAAAACAACTTGTTGAGTTAGCAAGGGCGGGTATGGCGACTGGGCTAGCAGGGTTATTCTTAGAAGCACACCCTGATCCAGACAAAGCCCGTTGTGATGGTCTCAGTGCTTTACCACTGCATCAGCTTAAGCCTTTTCTTGAGCAGGTCAAAGCTATTGATGATACTGTGAAATCATTGCCTAAATTAGAAATTGCCTAGTGATTAATACTGATCAAATTCGTTTGGTACTATTTGATGTTGACGGTGTTTTAACTGATTGGCCCGTCGAATCTTATAATCGACATGTTGGTATTTATGCATACCGAGTAAGTGTTCTTATAAAATTAGCATCAACATCACAGTGCGACATTGAAAAATTAGAAAAGCTCGAACAGTTACGTGCTGTTTGGCTTGGTTATCGTATATCCATGATGGCATGGCCAAAGGTTTTGCAAGGGGGTATTGATACCGTGGATGACGTCGAGCGAGTGAGAAAAATTCTAAATAAGAAAGGTGGTAAATAAGGTTTATGTCATATCTTGATATTGCAAAAGAAGTATTTGAAGTAGAGTCTAAAGCTGTTTTACATTTATCCGACAATCTAGACGATGATTTCTCTGGGGCTATAGACTCTATTTTAGGTTCCAAGGGTCGCTTGATCATTTGTGGTATGGGTAAATCAGGTATTATCGGTAAAAAAATAGCAGCAACTTTAGCTAGTACTGGTACACCTTGTTTCTTTATGCATCCAGGCGAGGCTTATCATGGTGATTTAGGCATGGTGACATCTGAAGATATTTTTCTTGCTTTATCTAATTCTGGCGAAACTGATGAAGTTATTAAGCTGATACCATTTTTGGTGGATAATGAAAATATTTTAATTTCAATGACGGGAAATCCCAATTCGACATTGGCACTATCCTCCAGGTTTCATTTGAATATTGCAGTAGAAAAAGAAGCATGCCCACTTCAGTTGGCTCCAACGGCATCAACGACAGCCACACTAGCAATGGGTGACGCGCTAGCAGTTACCCTAATGAAAGCTAGGGATTTTCAGCCCGAAAATTTCGCAAGATTCCATCCGGGCGGCTCACTTGGGAGAAGGTTGTTATCGCGTGTAGAAAATGAAATGGCGAGTGAAAAATTACCATTTATAGATGGTGATGCTGGTATATTGGATTTGATACAAACCATTAGTCAAGGTGCCCTTGGAATATGCATTGTCAATGGAAATGAAGTTGGTATTGTTACTGATGGTGACCTTCGAAGGGCGATCGAAACACATGGTGAATCTATATTTAATAAAAGCGCCAAAGACATTATGACCTTTGAGCCTGCAGCAGTCGCTGTTGGAACAAGAATGGAGGATGCATTAATTTTGATGGACAATCTTAAAGTAACGACTCTACTCGTTACTAAAGAAAAATCAATTGTAGGAGTACTGCAAAAGTAACGGGTAAGACATTGCCTGTTAGTAGTATTAGAGTTAAGAAATTTATCAGCACAACACAATTCGCGTCATCGGTGAGTGAAACAGGTTTCGTTCCGCCAGTAAGTTTGGAAGAGGGCTTGGCTCGAACACTTTGTTATGAGTTTCTGGAAGATAATTCAGATAAGCGAACTTTCGAAACAGAATAGGCCAATCAGAAGACCCAGTTTCTTAGGTATTTCATGGCAGTCGAGTCCGACTACCATCCCCCATCCCCCTCTGAGCATTATCTTTTCCAAGGGTTCTCCTTGCTCCAGCAAGTCAAGTGCTGCTCCCACCCTAAACGAATGACCGCTGAGTGGTTGTTCCTTTGGCCCATATTTTAGTCTCTTCTGAAGTGTCTTTAGTATTGTGCTTGTGTAATTAATATAATCAGTGTACGTATATATCTGGCCTAGCAGACTTACTTATGTGTCAGATGGGGTTTTTGAATGCAATATCGGCAGCGTAAGTGCAGGCTAAGGCGACTTGCTGGCTTCGCTATTACGGGTGATTTACCTCTGATGAGGAGGGGCGGAAGTTCTAGATTATTGATTAAGGCGGTTTTTCAGAGCGTAGTAAATCGCAGTATAGATTGCCATAAATACAAATGCACATATAATCAATATGGTTTGGTTTTCATACCAAATAATCGCTGGAATAACGATAGTACCCACAAAAAAGGCGAGGTCATATTGTTGGATCAGCTAATAAATTACTGTGCCTGATTTTGAGCCACAATGTGATATTGTGGATTTTTTATTCGTTAATGACGAATAATTTTTTGGGCAAATAACAAGGCCAACAGTATGCCCACCACATTAGCCCCAAGGTCAAGAAATTCGAAGAAGCGACCTTGAATACTTAATTGGAAAACCTCCATAGAAAGGCTAAATACAATAAGAAATAGAACAATATAACGCTGCTTTATTTTTGGGTAGGAGGCAAGACTGATAATTGTTGCCAAACCGTAGGCTAGAAGGTGGAATAGTTTATCAATATGGCTAATATCAATGTTTTGCAGCTTCCGCTCTGTTAGGGAAAGGTATATTATTGTGATTAGCCACAGCCAAGAAAATATTCTATAGAGCAGTATTTTTTTTGCAGGGTTTTTGACATTTTTACTAAATATTTGCATAATTGTAAATATACAGTGCTTTGAGATCGTGTTTATATACCCTGTGCACATTGATTTTACAATGTGACGATAGTGTGGATTTTTCTCTATACTCAAACATAAAAAATATTGATTACTATACAATGGCTCACTTATAACTGTTTTTCAAACTGGATATTATGTTGATGTTTAAATTCTTAAATCAAGCGGCGCGTAGACTTGCTTTTGCTTCTAGAGTGAGCATTGTTGGGTCTATATTTTCAACTTTGCTGCTGGCCTCTATAGTCACATCTTCCTACGCAATAACGGAGTCTCAGGCTTTGGGCATGGTGCAAGCTAATCCTGGGATACTGAATACGCCGGCAGCTCAAGCGGCGCTGGCAGAGCGAGGAATGACAAGTGATGATGTTACGAGCCTATTAGACTCAAGCTCAGTTCAAGAAAGTGGCGCTGAAGTTGAAATTGAAGTTAATAATGTGAGCACCTCGTCAGTCACTAATGAGTCTCCATCAAATGGTTCCGGCAGGATTTATGCCAACCCTTTGGCATATAAAAGCAATGCGGATTTGCTAGGCAGTATAAAGTCAGCGCAAAATGTCAGCACAGGCAGGGCAACGGAAAGGTTTTCAAGCGCGTTTTTTAGAAATAAAAATAACCAAGACCAGGACTCACTCCCTGTGCCAGATTATTATGTGGTGTCACAAGGCGACGAATTGTCTATTTGGGTATACGGCGTAACCGAAGTGGTTATTGAGACTGTTGTAGATAGCTATGGCAATGTCAATATTCCGATTAGTGGGCCATTGCAGGTGGCCGGCTTGTCTTTTGCTGATGTCAAGAGTTTGATAGTTTCTAAATTGCAAACCGCCTATCCCAACTCATCAATTATTGTGAATATTTCTAAGTATTCAACCATTCAAGTAAGCTTGATTGGCAATGTGAATGCGCCTGGTGTGTACAATGTTAGCGCTCTTTCTACTGTTAAAGATCTTCTTATTCAATCTGGCGGTGTTAAAGGCAATGGCACGGTCAGGTCGATTACGCTCCAACGCCAAGATGGCTCAATCTATGTAGTGGATTTGTACGATCTATTAACCAATAAAAATATTAAACCCGCGATTTTCTTAAAAACTGGGGATCTGATTTATATTCCGAACGCTTATAAAATTATAAGCATAGCTGGGGCGGTATATAACCCTGCTAAATTTGAGTTAAAGCGTGATGAAAAGCTAGATCAATTGCTTGAATATGCTGGCGGTATAACTGCCAAGGGTAGCAAGCATGGCTTGAAAGTCGAGGGCTATTATGATGGGCAAGCGCAAGTGAAAACGGTTGATGCTAGCTCAGCTAGCGCGTTTGATCTGAATAATGGCGACAGTGTTTATGTGTATCCAATTGACAAAGTGGGTCAAGTCTCCATTAGTGTTTTTGGTAATGTTGTGCGCCCTGGGGAACGTGGACTTAATAAAGAGATGAGCCTAGCCAAGTTAATCTCTGATGAAGTGGATACGTTTGGCTTAGATGGCGTATTTTTGGACAACACTCTGTTTAATTTTGCAATGATTAAACGAAAAACAGACTCACTCAGTTATGAATTTGTGCGCGTTGATTTGGCAGATGTTTTGTCTGGCAATGTTGATGAAACACTTAGAAGTGGTGATGAGCTTTATGTATTTAACAAGCTAGACAACGAGCTCAATCCATTCGTTAAGATTGGCGGAGCGGTGGTGATGCAAGGTGGTGAATTCCAGTTTATTGAGGGTATGACCGTTAGTGACTTGATACAAATTGCTGGGACTAATGGGCCGTACGACAGTGAAAAAATTAAGCTGATTAGCTATCAAACGAATGATTTAATGCCTAAAGTATCAATACTGACTGAGGCCCAGGCGAGGCTAACAACACTCAGCATGTTTGATGAAGTGGAAATATTTGACTTTTATGGCAGCAATGTTGTTGACAGGGTAGCAATAGCTGGCAGCGTTGTTTCACCGAGAGGCATGGTGCTAGGCAAGGGCATGAAACTCAAGGATTTAATTTTTGCGGCGGGAGGCTTGAGTAAAAATGCTTTTTATGATCGTTTGCGACTGACTAGAACGCACAATATCGATGGAGTAAAGTTTGAGAGCGAGGAGCTTAACCTTCCATTGGCTGATGTATTAAAAGACGGCAAATCTAATATTGCCCTGCAAGACAAAGATAGTGTTTATATTTATAGCATCGATGAAGCAAACGACCGGGAAGGGGTGACCATTAAGGGCGAAATTCGCATGCCCGGTAAGTTTTTTATTGGACAAGGAATGGTCCTTAATGATTTAATTTTAGCCGCGGGCGGTTATACAGACAAAGCCTTTTTGGAGTATGCGGAAGTTATTAGGTATGGTGTTAAAGACGGCGAAAGAATCAAGGAGATTAAGACTCTTGATTTGAGTCAGGGTGGCGACTTTATTGTAAACAATTTTGATGAGGTTACAATTTTTACCATACCTAAATGGCACGAAAAGAAAACAGTGACACTATCAGGACAGGTGAGGTTTCCAGGTGTTTACACCATTAATGATGGTGATCGCCTGACGGATGTTATTGTTAGAGCGGGTGGTTTTACCGACAGGGCATTTTTATATGGCGCATCTTTCACTCGTGAAAGTGTTAAGGAAATGCAACGCTTAGCTATAAAGGACTCTGTTGATCAACTCAAGAAAAAAATTGCTATGATGAGCGCCCAGCCTAGAGAGGCTGGCGAAGGGGCGAAGGATCAAGGTGAGATGGCTGCTATATTGGCCATGCTAGAGGAGCAGGGGAAGGAGGTGCGGACTTTGGGCAGAGTAACAATTAATCTCAAGTCAAATGTATCAGAGTCTTCTAACATTGTATTGAATGATGGCGATCGTTTGCATGTGCCATTGTTTGTTGATACTGTTGTTGTTATGGGTGAGGTTATGAGTCCAACGGCTATTATTTATGATAGTAAGAGCACATCATCTTATATTGCTAAAGCAGGCGGTTACACGCCAATGGCGGATGACGACCTGACTTATATTATTCATGCCAATGGTGAAGCCGAGCTTGCCGGAAAAAGTTTATTTGGGGCGCTAAATGGAAAGATACGTGCGGGAGATGTAATCGTTGTGCCGCCTGAGGTTATTATCACCTCAGGCATGCAAATAGCAAAAGATATCTCAAGTATTCTGTATCAATTTGCGATCTCTGCCGCCTCACTTAAAACAGTTGGGGTGTTTCAATGATTGAGCAGAAAAATACACCTGAGTATTTTCATGAGGATGAGATAGATCTGAGAGAGCTCTGGGCGACAGTAATGAGGTATAAAAAACATATTATAGCCTTCACTGCTGTCGTGACTTTTGCTGCGCTTGTTTATGCCCTATCAATCCCTAATAGCTATAAATCCTATACACTGCTTTCACCGCAAGAGCAATCTGGGCAATCAGTTGGCGGAGGGCTGGCTGCTCTTGCAGGTATGGCTGGTGTGAGTCTTGGAGGAGGAACTGTTGATGCTGGAACTTCTCTTCAGGCGATATTGAAAGATTATAGCTTTAATAAGACTGTTATTGAAAAACATGGGCTGATGACAAAGGTGTCTGAGCTCTCCCAAAGAGAGAATATGATTTTTGCTTTTGGGTTTAGTGGTTTTTACGCGTTGCTTAGAGGTGGAGAGGTTGAGTACGATAGCGTGGATGCGCAGCTATACGATGCTTACAAGCAGCTCAAAGGGATTCTTTCGCTTGCATCGGACAGTAAAACTGGGGCGTTGACGTTGAGTGCCACGACCAATGATCGATCTTTAGCTAAAGAACTTGTTGATATTTATTTAATAGAATTAACAGATTATTTAAAAACAAGAGAAGTTGAGGAAATATCCAACAAAATTAAGTTTTATAAACAAGAATTGGCAATGACCCAAGATGTGGAATTAAAAATGCAGATAGCAAATTTGTTGTCTTCTTTGGTGCAAAAAAGAGTGCTGTCAAATGCGAGTCAATATTATGTCATTAATCAGCTAATACCACCAACTGTAGCTCACATTAAGGATAAGGTGGGGCCAAAGAGGAGTTTAATCCTTGTTTTGTCAATGATTCTATCATTGATGATTGGTGTATTTGGTGCTTTTTTTAAGGAGTTTTTGGCCAAAAATGCTTCTTCGAGAAATTCTTGAAATGATCCGGTTTTAACTACTCATTAGAAGATCAATAAATTGTAGGTTAGTTTTGAGCTATAATTCAACCAACACTCATCATGGAGCTTTCTTTTGAATTCACCACAACACTTAGCCATTATTATGGATGGCAATGGAAGATGGGCAAAGTCTAAGGGGCTTCCAAGGGTCAAAGGTCATCATCAAGGTGTTAATGCTGTTCGCAAGGTGGTTAAATATTGTGGCGATATTGGTGTTGAGAGGCTGACATTATTTGCGCTAAGTTCTGAGAACAAAGGTCGA
>Ga0206681_10001343_pt1 | contig 11391 bp, 4 predicted proteins | sample M150012015metaG_FD_161048 | JGI IMG/M metagenome (GOLD analysis project Ga0206681, IMG submission 161048) | Ammonia-oxidizing marine archaeal communities from Monterey Bay, California, United States - M1 500m 12015 | ecosystem: Environmental > Aquatic > Marine > Intertidal zone | place: USA...
TGCTGGTCCAAATGATAGTAATGAGGCCATCATTACCCAAGCACTACGCCCTGCTGCACCTCTGTGGTCTGGAAGTTGTCGCGTTAGGCGTTGCGCTTCAACCCAATCAAACAGTAACACTGCTACAAATATTAGAACTTCTAATACCAATAATGGAAGAGTCCAAGACATGAATTGCGAATAAGCAAATGGATCTGTTTGCAGAGGTATTGGCACCTCTCCACCGACTAATAATGCCAATATTCTGTCCAAAGCAAATAAGTAAATCACGCCCTCTAAAGCATTTGGAATACGTATTCCAAGGTCGTTTCTTCCCATTAAGCCAACTCCAGCGAGTACCGCTAACCCAGAAAATAATAGCAATAGGTGATAGGTTTCCTCAAGAGTTACTACCGATTGAGATACTCTTCCTGCAATATGAACTAACACTAAACCGACCATTGAGAGAGCTACAGGTAATTCAATCCCCATAATATCGGGAAGGCGCAAACCGATTTGATTTGCCCTTAGACGTGATAATGTGATGAATAGAATTGAAACTGCAACACTGAATCCTAAAGCGAGGAAACCTTCTGCAGTAGTAAATGAAAACCATGTTGATACCAATATTGTAACCGCTAAGAAAGTCATCACAACAGTTGGACGATGATGGATATCTCCAATTTCTAAATCATATTTTCCAATAGAACCTGAACGCTTTGAACGCTTGCGTTGTTTTTCTATCAACTCTAACATTTGAGTATCAATCATTCGCAAATTGGATTTATTATCTAACTGATTCTGTTGTGAAGAATCCGAATCTGTTGCTGATGATGTTTGCAATAACTCTTGCATAAGTTGTTGTTTTCGCTCAATTTCTGCAATTCGGTCTTCTTTTCTTGCAAGCGCTTGCAAACCTGAACGAACCTCTCCTTGGAATGCCAAATATGCACCAGAGCCCATGAAAGCTACAAGGGTTAGAATATCGACTATTGCGACCTCTTCCGCCCTTCCAGCAAGCCCCATCATTACGATTAAGGAAATTGCTGCTATTGCTGGCGGTAACATCTTCTCAACCTTTGCTGCTCTTCGCAAGTATAGTACCAAGCCAACATATGAAACAAATACCAATATCAAGAGATTACTTGTTGCATCTGGTAACATCTCTATTCCGGATAGATCTTGTTGATTAAGAGGCTTTAGAGCAATTACAATGAATAGTCCTGCAAGAAGTCCCATCATCAAAGAAAGCAATTGTCCTGGTAACGCCTCAGCCGCTTCAATTTCTGCTAAATGGACTTCGTCTTTACGCATATTATCTCCATGAAGAAGAAGTAGTAAACTTGCGATTACGAGGAAGGTTGCAAATATTCCTCCAAAGCCAAATGAGTATGAGAGAATTATTGCAAAAACTCCCCATATGGTCATCAAAGTACGAGGTTTTCCATCATGCTTGCCAATTAATACCATGTATGAATGTGAGATTAATAGAGCACCCAATGTCCACAACATTCCGAATGCAGGTAATGCACCGGGACGAGCGATTGCCCACACTGTGAATACGCTGATGATAAAACTCATATTCCATAATTTTAGCAATCCTGAATCTCTCATTCTAGCGCCAATTTCCGATAAACCAAGTAGGCGCGCTGCGAGATTTATTCCAACACCACCCTGTTTTACATTAACAGAAACTTGCTGAATAACAAGAACTCCTAGCCAAATTGCTAAATCCCATTGTTCAATACTAATTGGAATAAAATCAGAAGATATCAAACGACTTTCAGCATTGGTAGCGAATATCAATAACCAAGCCCAAGGCGCCAATACTGCAACTCCTGCGATTGAAGGTGAATCCCTACGGAGGGCTAAAAATGCGAGTCCACCCCAAACAAATCCTTGTGATATCAATAATGTTCGAGCACCAGTTCCAGAATCATTTGCTGGAATTAACAGTGTTAGAAGAATGATAATAGCAAGCCCACCCATCCATAATACGTGGTCTGACACTACGGTTTGATTTCTCAATAGAACTGTACTTGTCAATATTGAAGTGAAAACTGCATAAAGTGTATATGATTGTAATCCCCAAGGTAATTCGATTGAAAAGGTGTCAGAAGTGAGTAGTACTAACATGCCGAGAAGCAATGGCGCTGGCAATATTACATAGGGCATTATTTGTGTCCATTCAACTCCTCTAACCACTAGATATGATGCTGTAAATGCGGTAATTAGTAAAACCAATTGTGCAATTGCATAACCAGTTTCCAAACGGTGTGCAGCAATGGCCAATAATGCTCCAAACATCCCCAAACTAACCGATACCGCCCATAGTCCAGGTTTACCTAATCCAAGTGCATTCAATCCATCTGAAAACCAATTATCTGCTTTCACGAAATGTGCTGCCATAGCCGCATTGGTTCCAGTGACTCCAGCCATCAATAGGAATAATAGTAATCCATCATCAAATGATAGAATCTCTAATCCAAATAAATTCCAACCACTTGAAATCGCGTGAACGCCTATCCACAAATAGGATACTGCAATTCCTAATGATGCTAAATTACCAGAATTTCTTAATATCGCAAGACCATGGAAAATCAATGTTCCCAAACCGATCATTGCGGCAATTCCCACTTCACCATAAATCGCTCCTGTTGCACTTCCAACCACCATCAATACAATTGTTGCTTGTGCAGCGATTGCATCTTCATTATGACGTTGAGCAATTGCGATATTGAATCCAACCAATGTCAAAAGGGCAATTCCTAATGTTTGAGATGAACCGATTGGAGATGAATCAAACCAACCCCAGTGCCAAATATCGAGCATCAATCCGTACAATAATTTCATTGAAATGATAACCCATGTAACACCGAGTAATCTCATGTGATTTTTAGGAATCCAATTTTCTCCACATAATAGACCGAATATCGCCATTGATACAAGTCCAAGCAAACTCAAAATTGGTGGAATTTGTGGATTGGTTCCTATTAGCGTCCCTATCATCGTCCAAATGACAATCATTGCAACCATCATACCTTTACTGAGTTGTTTTTCACCATGTACTGCAATATCAGTAACAGTATCAAGTTCACCCGGTCCAGCAACTGTGCCATCGCGTTGGATTGCGCCTGGCTGGTTGCTAGGGGCATCGCCGCGGCTGAAAATCTCAGTCATTTGTCCAACCGCAATATCTTGCTCCACATCTTCTTTGGGATGTGGAATTGCTTGGGCTTGAGAAGGGGCTTCCGGCTCATCATTGGAAACCATAAACGATGAAATATCTAATCCCTTAGCGCGGTCAAAATTCTTCTTACGAAGTAGTTCATTTTGATCGGAATGACGGGGCTGGGCGGCATTTTCACCCTCTCCATCTTCACTCATGGCATAGCCATGAGCGGACTCCCTCCTTCAACTCTTGCGAGGTTATTGCAACAATACTTGCGGTTAATTCCACACTACTAGGTGGTGCGGAAATATTGCTTTGAAATTGATACAAGGGTCTTTTTGCAATGATTTTGAACATGAATGCGACCAAAAGGGACAAAGAGGGTCGGCAGAAGGCCTGCTCATGGCAGGCACCATCGGGACTCCCTCGGGAGACCTCTCGCAAAACGGGATTAGCCCCTCCGGATTAGTTCACTGGAACCTTGAAGCAAAGGCTCTAATTGAAATTGCACATCAACGCGGAGAAGGTGTTTACAGCGCTCACAAGGCATTAGTTACCGAAACAGGAGAGAGAACAGGGCGTTCTCCGAATGACAAATTCATTGTCGATGAACCTTCTACTAGCGACGATGTAAACTGGGGAGATGTCAATATCTCATGTGATGAGGATACATTCCAAAGAATGCGTGCAAAGGTGATTGAATATTTATCTGCACAAGAGGGGCTTTTTGTTCAAGATCTATATTGTGGCGCCGACTTTTCAGAGGCTTTACCAATCCGAGTAATCAATCAAACAGCATGGCATAATGCATTTGCACGTAATATGTTCATCCGCCCAAGCGAGGAACAACTTGAGAATCATGAAGCAAAATTCACTGTATTCCATGCACCTCATTTTGAAGCCGATGCAGAAAAAGACGGTTTGGCTTCACAGTGTTTTGTAATCGTTAATTATGCTGCAAAGGAAGTCATCATCGGCGGAACACGATATGCTGGCGAGGTGAAGAAATCTATTTTCTCAGTAATGAATCTCATTCTACCAAAGAAAGGCATCCTGCCTATGCACTGCTCTGCGAATACAACAGGCGAGAATACCGCTATTTTCTTTGGACTTTCCGGTACTGGAAAAACAACTCTATCCGCAGACCCTAAGCGCGCACTTATTGGTGATGATGAACATGGATGGGGCAGTAATGGTGTTTTCAATTTTGAAGGTGGCTGTTATGCTAAACTAATCGATTTATCTGATGAAGATGAGCCAGCAATATTTGCAACAACTCGCAAATTTGGTAGTGTATTAGAAAATGTTGTTTTGGATGAAGAAGGAGTTCCTGATTTCACTGACACTTCCAAGACTCAGAACACACGCGGCTCTTACCCGATTGAATTTATTGAAAATAGGACAATGGATTCAAAGGGTGGCCATCCACAAAATGTTATTTTCCTAACCTGTGATGCATTCGGAGTATTGCCACCTATATCTCGTCTCTCGCCATCCCAAGCAGCATACCATTTCATCTCAGGATATACAGCAAAAGTTGCTGGAACAGAGATTGGCGTTAAGGAACCGCAAGCAACATTCTCTGCTTGTTTCGGAGAACCATTCATGCCTATGCACCCAGGTGTATATGCTGATTTGTTATCATTGAAGATGGCTGAACATGGAGCTAATGCATGGCTGATTAATACAGGTTGGTCCGGTGGTGCATATGGTGTAGGAAAGAGGATGAAGATTCGTTACACTAGAGCAATGCTCAATGCTGCATTGGATGGAGAGTTAGATGATGTTGCATATGTAGTTGATTCTCGCTTCGGATTTGAAGTTCCGGAGAGTTGTCCAAATGTTCCTGATGAGATTCTTCAACCAAGAAACACTTGGACTGATAAGGATGAATATGATGCAACGGCGGATAAGTTAGCAAATATGTTCCTAGCGAATTTTGGTAGATATGAAGACGGTGTTTCTGAGTCAGTAAATTCTGCTGCACCCGCCCCTCAAAACCAATAATTAGTTCAAAACAATTTTGTTTTGGCACGAAAAATTGCTTATTATTTCAGTTTCTTGAGAAAGAAGGCTTGATAACCCATCGGGGTGTGCAAAGTTAGATGGACAATAGGCGCGTTTTGACACTTCTTGCAACTTTGTTATTGATATCAACCACAATTTCACCCGTTATTGCTACATTAGAAACAACAAATTCACAACCGACATACGAGCAAGATATATTTCAGCAAATGGAATCTAAAGCGACAATAGTTGAACAAGAAATCGTTGCTACTACCTTGAATGAACTTACTCCTCGTAGCAGTTCAAATACTGGCGCAAGAGCTGCTTGTCCTCTAGTCCAAAGTGATGCTGGCTCAAGTGGTGATGCGGGTAATACGGCAAATACTTCTCGTAGTTTGGGTACTAACCCCAATTCCGGACAAACTGGTAATCAAGGATGTATGGATGCAAATGATCTAGATGATTGGTATGAGGTAACAATAACTTCTGGAAAAGATGTTGATGTAGAACTAGTAGTTCCAGCAGGCGCTGATTTTGACATGGATCTGGTTGATGGAGGGGGCAATGTTGTTGATAGTTCGGCTGGTGTTGGCTCATTAGAGAAGGTTACTACTATTGGAACTTCACTCTCGGGGATTGCAGGTTCATTTCACATTCATTTGACAGTTTGGTCTGGGGATGGCCAATACACACTACGTACTTGGACCAATGATACTCCTCCTATGCCCGATTTAACCATCTCTAATGTCGTCGCCCCTGCTACTGGACAAGCTGGGCAAACAGTTGATGTCAATTACACAGTCTCCAATGAATGGAATGCTTCTAGTGGTGCCTTTGAAAGCCAATTTATTCTCTCCACAGACCAAATATATGATGGATGGAGCGATATATTAATTTCTCAATCACAGAGTGAAGGAGACCTATCTGAAAATAGTAGCAGAAATGTGTCAGCTCAAGTGACTATTCCGAGCAATACCGCCAATGGAACATATTATTGGATTGTATGGGCCGATGGCTATGGCAATGTTAGTGAAAATACGGAAACGAATAACAACAATGTTTCTGCAGTTCCAATGTTAATTGGAGAGTCATGCGAAGATAGGCACCCAAGCGGAATAGATGATGCTGGACTTGGTGCTGATGCTCCCAACAATAGAAGTTCGGTTGTTGCACCGTTAGGAAATAATGTTACTTCACAGTATACGGGTTGTATAGACGGCATAGATGCCAACGATGTATTCTCGTTTGATGTCCCTGCAAATCATACAATCGAATTTGAAATTACTCGTCATAAAAGTTCAACGGTGGGAGCCGAATTAACTCTTGGAAATAATCTAGTTTACGGTGGTTTTGGATGGGGTAACGATTCCTTATTTGCTACTACCAAGGGAACCAGTTATGATGGCATTGGAGGAACATATTACCTCAACATGTCTCGTTCTGGAGATGCTGTTGATTGGACAATGCAGGTTTGGACAAACTACTCTACACCACAACCTGATCTCATCGTCAGTATGGTTTCTGGGCCGATTAACGCTGCTGCTGGGAACCCTATTTCTGTAGATGTGATGATTAACAATACTGGTACTTCTGGTGCCCCCTCACCACTTGTTTCAGTTTTCTTATCCGTTGATGATTATTTCGCCGACCACGATATTGAAATCGGTAACTTCAGCGCCGGTTTTATTGATGTAAATCAATCACAAATGGTCCAAATCCAAGGAATGATACCTACTGGATTGCAGGGTGGAAATTATTCTCTCGTTGCATATGTTGATTTTGATGAAAAAATCGCTGAGAAAAGCGAAGACAATAATTTTAATTTTGCCCTTGATAAAGTATTAGTCGACAGCAAAGCAACATCTTGTCCTAGCCAAGATGATGCTGCAACTGGAAGTGATGCTGGTGCCGACATGGCATCCTCATTTGATTTAGGAACCGACACCTCAATCACAATAACAGGTTGTATTGAAGAGGGAGTTGATGATGAAGACTGGTACAAGATAACTGTCTCATCCGGACTTAACCTATCGGCTACTATGATAAATGCCCCTGAAACTGATTTCGACGTATATCTAAGAGATGACCAAGGCGATTGGTTTGACCGCCCATACCTGGGCGGTACAATTGATGAAGAAGTTACAACGATTGGCAACCCGAACTTTGCAGGCAGTGGTGGTATTTTCTATCTCAGCGTAGAGTCTTTCGTTGGCGTTGGAATATACACATTGATTATCGAAACAGAAGGTGTTGACCCGAACACGTTCAATTGTGGTCAACAAAATGATTTGAATTTGGGACAAGATGCACCTTCTTCTTCTGGCATTATTTTGGGCAATGATCCAACCTTGAGCGGTCAAGGATGTATGAGTGGAATGGATGATGCTGATTCTTATTCTTTCACCGTTACACAATATGCTAACACAGAAGTTACGTTCAATGCCGATTCAAATCTTGCATTCGTTGCTTGGATTGAAGATTCTTCTGGAAATGTTCTTTCACAGGTTGACAACACATCTTTTGGAACACTCTTCACAACCATGGATACAGAAAACGAAGGTGTTCAAAATACTTACAAAATAATAGTAAATTCAAATGGTGATGTTGGATTATACAATATTTCTATCACCGACAAAGGGGCTGCTCCCGCAGACCTTACTATTGATTCAATTATTTGTCCAATAAATCATACCAGTGGTAGTGAAGTTCAATTTTCATGGCAATTAATCAATTTGAGAGGTCCTTCGGATGGAGTTGCAATTACTGTTCATTTAGATATGTTAAATGAAACTGGCGGAGAGGTTATGCGTATGTTTACTTCCAGTGTTATTGTATCTGGACAGTACAATAACACCGCATTTGATGCTCGTTCAGAATTTTTCAATACACCTGATGAATTAACGACTGGATATTATTCTTGCCGCCTCTCAATAGATGTTGATGATGCGATTGCTGAAAGTAATGAATCAAATAATGTGATGATTGGAAATACATTCTTTGTCCAAAACGAAGAAGAATTATGGGCTAATGACGTTGACAGGGATGGATACAATACCACTGATACAGGTGATGGATTAGTCGATGATTGTCCAACATCATATGGTGAATCATTTGTTGATAGATACGGCTGTGCTGATGTAGATGGTGACGGAGTATCAAATCTCAATGACCTTTGGCCTCTTGATGATAGTCAAGCATTTGATTCCGATGGCGATAGTTATGGAGATGAAACAAATGGAACTGATGGAGATTATTGTCCCGAAGTTGCAGGAGTTGCCAACGGTGATGGGGGACAGGGTTGTCCAATTATTCCAAAGGATGCTGATTTGGATGGAGTCTTTGACCAAGATGACCTTTGTCCAAATACAATAGCAGGTGTTACTGTTGATGATGATGGTTGTGAAATTGATAATTCTTCAACCAATAATACCAGCAATAATACTGGAAATCAAACCAATAATAATGGAAATAATGGTACAACAAATCAAGGCAATAATGGAAGTGATGGTGGAAACGAGCCAGCAAATAATGATGGTGGAGATGGTACTTCAAACACAGTTTTGGGATTATCCCCTACAGTAATTGGTGGATTAGTCGGCCTAATTGTCGTCTTGTTGCTAATTCTTGGATTTGCTTTACGTGGCGGAAATAAAGCCGAAAATAATGAGAAATATGTCAATTCACAATTTGCAGCACAGGACTTAGCATATGCTGGCTATGGACAGCAGCAGCAAGTCATAGCGCAAGCACCTGCGGTTGCAATAGACCCTACTATTACTGCAGAGCAGCTTGCATATGAGCAACAATTGATTACCGCTGGATACCCTGCAGAATACGCACGTCAATATGCAGATCAGCACTTCCGACCTTGGTTAACGCAGAGATAATTGTCTGGATGAACAAAGCAAATGCTCTTGAGCCGCTAGCCTTTGGATTTATTCATGCAGTGCCTAATGGAAACGAGTGCAGGAAATATTATGATTGAACTATATGCTGAGGAAGCACCAGATACTGTTGCTAATTTCGTTAAATTAGTCAATATGAAATTCTATGATGGACTTCACTTTCACCGTGTTATTGAACAATTTATGATTCAAGGTGGATGCCCTCATTCCAAAGACCCGATGTCCCGCCGCGCTGGAACTGGTGGACCTGGTTGGAAAATACCTTGTGAGGCAAGCGCATTGAAACTAAGGCACAATGTTCCTGGAGTGTTTTCTATGGCAAATGCTGGGAAAAACACAGGTGGTTCTCAATTCTTTTTGACAACCGTAGATACTCCATGGCTTGATGGAAATCATGCAGTATTCGGAAAGGTTGCAGAAGGAATGGATGTAGTAAAGGCAATCGAAGGATGCCGAAAAATGCCTGGTGACAGACCTTCTCAGCCTCAACAAATAGTTCGCTGCACAATAATTGAGTGAGGCGTTTTCATTGGCCATTCTTGCACTACATGGTGGTGCGGGTGGAGATGGGCCTTGGCGCGGACTTACTGATTTAGACCCAAGGCGATTACAATGTTTGGAGAATGTTCTTTCTCTAATTGGTGCTAAACTACAAAGTGGTCAATTGAATGCATTAGATGCGGTGACTTTGGCCGTAGAAATGATGGAAGATGAAGAACTGTATAACGCGGGGAGAGGTTCTGTTATCGCTGCTAACGGCAATGTAACAATGGATGCGAGCATTATGCGTGGCTGTGATGGAGCTGCTGGCTCTGTTGTAAATGTCAAAAGAATTAGGCATCCGATTAGGGCTGCTAATTTGTTATTGCATCAAGGCTGGCCAGTGATGCTAAACTCTGATGCTGCAGATATTTTTGCTATAAAAAACGGAGTCGAAGAAGTAGAACAGTCTTGGCTCATTACCGATTTGCGTAAGGCTCAATGGCAAAAATGGAGAGATAGCAAGGGAAGGCCTGGTTCAACTGATGAAGACGATTCTGCCGTATTAGATCACGATATTGATTTAGAAATCCAAGATGGAATGGGAACTGTAGGCGCTGTTGCCCTAGATAGTCAAGGGCGACTTGCTGCAGCAACATCAACTGGTGGAATGACCGGTAAACCAAATGGTAGAATTGGCGATACTGCAATCATTGGTGCTGGAACTTGGTGCGATAATGATGTCGCGGTTTCTTGCACAGGTGTAGGAGAGGCATTCATTCGCACATGTGCAGCACATGAAGTTTCAAATCAATTACAAAAATTAATAATTTCTGGCCAAGATAATCCATTACTAAATGCTGCCAATAATGTATTGAAATTGGTTGCACCTCTCGAGGGTAGAGGTGGAGTTATTGCAATTTCAAAACAGGGTGAAGTAGTGCTACCATTCCAAACAATGTTGATGTATCGCGGATACTTCAATAATGGAGAAATCAAGACTGGAATCGGGGCAGAAGAATATGATATTCCTCACCCGAATTGATTATTAGAAAATAATATTTTGCAAATAATAGGTTGTATTCTTCTCTCGTAGAGAGAAGCAAGCCCTAATGGATGACCACCTTAACGGATAGACATGGGCGAGATGCGCACCGAAGCCGATACCATGGGCGAATTGGAAGTTCCTGCTGACCGATACTATGGTTGCCAAACCGCAAGGTCTCTGATTAATTTTGATATTGGTGAAGATACAATGCCGCTGGCAGTAATCCGCGCTTTTGGAATTCTAAAACAGGCTGCTGCTAAGACAAACTTGGCATTGGGCCAACTTGAACCTGAAGTTGCAGACTTGATTATCGCCGCTGCTCAAGAGGTAATTGATGGCAAGTTAAACGACCACTTCCCCCTACGTATCTGGCAGACAGGAAGTGGCACACAATCCAATATGAACACCAATGAAGTAATCGCAAATAGAGCGATTGAAATGGCGGGGGGAACTCTTGGCTCTAAAACGCCAGTCCATCCAAATGACCATGTGAATCGCGCCCAATCTTCAAACGATACTTTTCCTACAGCAATGCACATCTCAGCAGCTGAAGCATTCACGCATGACCTATTGCCTAATGTTCGCAAACTTAGAGATGCGTTGGCACAAAAATCAGAGCAATGGAAAGACATTGTCAAAATTGGAAGAACTCACTTAATGGATGCAGTACCATTGACACTCGGCCAAGAAGTGTCTGGATGGGTAGCACAAATAGATGCCAATCTACGTCGTCTCGACTTCGCAATGGATGACTTGTTTGAACTTGCTTTAGGAGGAACCGCAGTGGGCACTGGGCTAAA
>Ga0206681_10001346_pt1 | contig 11369 bp, 6 predicted proteins | sample M150012015metaG_FD_161048 | JGI IMG/M metagenome (GOLD analysis project Ga0206681, IMG submission 161048) | Ammonia-oxidizing marine archaeal communities from Monterey Bay, California, United States - M1 500m 12015 | ecosystem: Environmental > Aquatic > Marine > Intertidal zone | place: USA...
GATGTGTAGTCATCAATGAAATTAATGTGTTAATCATACAAGAGTAACATTTTGATTCTGCTTTTCGTACTTTTGGATAAACCTCTTTTTTGCAAAAACCACGATACAATGAATCAGATCTCAAAAATCTACATTACGGCACTTCTGTTTTTCTGTCCGTTTAATTTCGTAAATGGTCAAATAATAAGTCAGTTCACGTGGGAAGCAGGTTCTCCCGAAACGGCCGATATCGGTCCGGATGCAACAAGTATTAGCTCCAGCGCGATCATTGATGTAAATGGAGCTGGAGGCACCAATGGGCTGAATGCAGGAACTCCTAAAGAGAACATTCATATGATACTTCCAGGAAGTCCAACTTTCGATGTTGCAGGAATTGATGTTTCAATTGATTATCAGAGGGAAGAGAACGCGGGAAATTTCATAACTCGAGGGTCAAGTTTAAAATTAAAAGGATTTGGCAACTTGTCAGTTGAGTATAGAGTTGATGATGGCTCTGGCGGATTCAACACAGTTAGCTCCGGGAATGTTTATTCAATTCCGAACGACAATACTTTTAGAACCTATCGATTTTACTATCTCCCAACAACCGGAGAAGGGGCTTTGTTAGTGGATGGTGTAATAAAATGGAGCGATGATGGACCCGACGGTAGAGATATGTATTGGACTGGCTCAGGTGACTTGATCTTAGGAAGTGGTGCAGACGGAACGGGGTTTGACAATACATTTTTCGACAATCTGGTAATCGCAAGTGTTTCGAACCGTCCTTTACCTATTGAACTGGTAGATTTTAGTGTAGAAAATTATAACAATCAGGTAGAAGTTGAATGGACAACAGCCTCTGAAAAAAACAATGATTATTTTGAGGTCCTGAAAAGCACTAATGGATTAACTTACGAGGCAATTGGGGAAGTTGCAGGTGCTGGCAATTCTTCGACTATGATGGCATATAGCTTCATTGATGTTGAGCCGGGAACAGGAACCATTTATTACAAATTACGACAGACTGATTACGATGGAAAATCTGAAGAGTTCGGACCTAAAGCAGTCGACATATTTTCGGAGGAACTGGAAGGGGCTTGTGTTTTTACGGTATACCCAAATCCATGCCCGGGAAATTGTAGAGCTAGGCTAAGTGAGTGTCCGAATGGTGCACCGCAGTTAAGACTGATGATGACAGATGCAACGGGGCACGTGGTTAATGAAATCTACGATACCAGGAGGTTTGATGGTTCTTTCGATATTAAGATAGACAAAAACAATAATTTGAAACCAGGCATATATATTATTTCAGCAATGAGTGGCGAACAGAGCTATTCTGAAAAGATAATTCTTAATTAGCGCCTGAAATCGATAGGCAAAGTGATCTTAATTTATTAGAATTAAACGACTTGATGGCACTTTTGTCCATGGAAAAGGCGATGTTGTCATAATTGGATGTAGAGATATAGATTTTGAAATAATTTTGTATTATTAATATATGAAATCACGCTCGATCTAACTCATTAAGCATAAAATGAAAACATATTTCACCACCTGTCTGTTATTTTTTCTAGTCAACTTTTCATTTGGTGCCACAATTACGTCAGTTGGTGATGGATCTTGGGAAGATCCAGATTCTTGGGATTTAGCAAGGATTCCTACTAATGGAGACATCATTGTAATTGATGATGATAACAATATAGAGGTTACAACGAATAATTTCACATGTAATGGAGCACCTGCAACTCACATTTATGTAGTTGGTGTGCTTAGCTTTTCAAATGGAGCAAAACTAAATCTAGGTTGCGGGTCTTCGCTAACTGTTGAAGATGATGGTAAAATTGAATCTGGAGGAGGAGGATCGAGTAAGAAAATTTATATCTGTGGAGTAGAAGTATGGAACTCTGGAGATGGAGACGTGGAAGGTCCGGTAACATTTGGGGTTCCCCTTCCCATTGAGCTTACAGATTTTACTGCAATGGTTCAATCTGGGCATGTGTTCTTGGAGTGGACAACAAATTCGGAGGAGAACAACAACTATTTTGAAATTTTGAGGAGTCGCAATGGACTCAGCTATGAGGCTATTGGACAAATTGATGGAGCTGGAACAACTAACAATCAGTCCAGATATTCTTTTGATGACACAGCACCATATGAAGGTGTGTCATACTATAAATTGAAACAAACCGATTTTGATGGGAAATCTGAAATGTTTTCTCCAATTGCCGTGGACCTGTATACACTGGAAGATGGCTCTTGTATTCTAACTGTGTATCCTAATCCTTGCCCGGTAAACTGTTATGCCAAATTAACAGAATGTAAACTAGGCGAAGCACAAATCCAGCTTATGATGACCGATGCAACCGGCCATATTGTTCATGAGGTTTATGATACGCGAAACTTCGATGGATCTTTCGACATAAAACTGGATAAGACGAATAATCTTAAACCGGGAATATACATAGTCTTGGCAAAAACAGGGAAAGAGACTTTTTCGGAAAAAGTACTGCTAACCGAATAGTCGATTGCTCTATTTTAGATATCTGAAATCCTGCCCTGCCTTCAGGCTAAGCAAAGTTTCTTGAATTAATCGAATAACATTTTCAACATCATTTTTGTGCGCAGTTTCCACAGTTGTATGCATATAACGCAAGGGTAGCGAGATAAGGCAGCTGGCAACACCGTCACTCGAATAGGCGAAGGCATCGGTGTCTGTTCCTGTTGCCCTTGATGCGGCTAACCGTTGAAAAGGAATTTTATTTTTTTCAGCAACTTCAATTACATGCTTCAAAAGATTGTTTTGAACCGCAGGTCCGTAGGTTAGGACCGGGCCACTTCCCATTTTAAGATCACCTTGAGCAATTTTATTGATCATTGGGGTTTGCGTATCGTGGCAAACATCTGTAATTATGGCAACGTCTGGCTTGATTCGTTCAGCTATCATCTGTGCACCCCTTAAGCCTACTTCTTCCTGAACAGCATTGACAATATAAAGTCCAAATGGCAATTCGGCTGAAGATTCTTTCAAAGTGCGAGCAACCTCTGCGATGATGAAGCCACCCATCCTGTTATCCAAAGCTCGTCCTACATATTTGTTTTTATTCAAAACCATGAACACATCTTCGTATGTAACCACGCAGCCAACATGAATTCCGAGTTTTTCAACTTCTTGCTTCGATGAACAACCGCAATCAAGAAAAATATTTTTAAGTGTAGGACTTTCCTCTTTAGGCCTTCGAGTATGGATCGCAGGCCAACCAAAGATCGCTTTGATCATGCCTTTGTCTGTATGAATATTGACCCGCTTGGAAGGCGCGATCTGATGATCAGAACCCCCGTTCTTTCGCAAATAAATAAAACCATCCTTCGTAATATAGTGCACGAAGTAGGAAATTTCATCAGCGTGGGCTTCTATGACAACTTTGTATTTAGCTTTCGGATTGACAATTCCGACTACTGAACCATATGTGTCAACGAAATACTCATCTATGTACTCCTTGATGTATTCTAGCCACAATTTTTGACCTTCAGATTCAAATCCTGTAGGAGAAGGGTTGTTCAGATACTTTTCCAGAAAAATTTCCGATTTCTTATTGATAATTTTCTTTTTCGCCATGGACTGTGAATATTTATAGGGTATAATTTTTGTACATTCGTTTGCGGTGTAAAATAAGTAAAATGAGAGAAATATTTTCAATCTTTTTTATTCTCCTTGTTTCTGGGGGTGTAGTTGCTCAGGACGAAGAATTGCAAGCGAAGAAGGACTCATTGATTCAAAATGACAGTTTGTTTCAGGTAGCGGAGGCGGAGCGACACTACAACCTGGGCGTGTCGTTTATGGAACAAGATAAATTTTCACAAGCTATTTCTGAGTTCAATCTGGCTTTAAATGTTCTTCCTGAATTTTCAAAAGCCACATTCAACAGGGGGATGGCCTATTTGTCCATGAAACAATACGATAAGGCCATTGGTGATTTTAAGGGGACTTTGAAAAAGGATTCAACCTATCATGAGGCCCATTTTGAAATTGGGATTGCACAATTGGAGAACAACAATCGCGACGCTGCTTTTGCATCAATTTCTGAGGCAATTGGGTTGAATAAAAAAGAATCCAAATATTATTATTATCGGGGAATGCTTAGCTTCCAGAAAGAGGATTATAAATCTGCAGTGAAAGATTATGATCGAGCTATTTTGTTGAATAAGAAGTACGCTTATGCCTACAATGACCGGGGTAGTGCAAAACGAAAAATGGGAGACCTTCAGGGTGCAATAGCTGATTACAACATGGCTGTTAAAAGTAACCCGGGGTTGTCCTTTGCTTACAATAATCTTGGCTCTGCTAAAAGAAAGAACAAAGATTTTGAAGGGGCGGTATCGGAGTACAATCAGGCCATTCGATTAAAGAGTGACTATTACATTGCTTACAACAATAGGGGTATGGCGAAATATGAGTTAGAGGATTATGAAGGTGCGGTTTCAGATTTTTCTCAGGCCATCAAATTAAAACCGGATTACGCCTATGCTTTGAACAACAGGGCATCGGCCAAGATACGGTTAGAAAAGTACAATGAAGCTGTTTTGGATTGTGATGCTGCAATTAGTAAGGATCCGGAATATGCATATGCTTATTACAATCGAGGAATTGCGAAAGAGATGCTTAGAGATCTTGATGCTGCATGCGTTGATTGGCAAAAAGCCGCAAGTATGGGAGTTGAAATTGCCGCAGAGTACAAGAGAGTAACTTGCAGTAATTAAATAGTTGGGTATGGAGATTAAGATTAAGAAGCTGATCATATTGTTTGTTACCATGGCTTTCCTTGGCGCTGGTTTTGGGCAAAAAGGAGGGGATGTTCCATTTGAGAAAGAGTATTTCAAAGAAAATAAAGCGGAGTTTAAAGAAGCGAAAAAATGGTTGCAGGAAGGATTGGCTTTGATAGATGTGCCACCAGGATATTACCCGAATTATCAAGGAGCGATACCATTACTTAAAAAAGCCTATGATTTCAACCCGAAAAGTGCAGATCTGTGTTTCAAGATAGGAATATGTGAAATTAACAGTTCCTATAAATTCGATGCACTTCATTTTTTTCAAGAAGCATATGAACTCAAGCCGAATGTGGATAGAGCGATCCATTATTACATAGGCTATTCCAAGCACCTTCACTACGCTTTTGAGGAAGCGCTTTATGAGTTTAAATTATACAAAAATGCACTCAGCCCAAAAGAGGATTATAAACAGTTTGCTGAGGTAAATAAGCGTATTCAAGAATGTGAAAGCGGGATCAAACTTATCGAAGATCCTGTGCGCGTTTGGATCGACAATCTGGGAGGAGAAATAAATGGTAAATACCCCGAATATGCTGGTGTGATCTCAGCAGATGAGGCTGTAATTATCTATACATCAAGAAGGGCAGGAAGCACAGGGGAAGAAGAAGTAAATGGACAGTTTATGGAAGACATTTACATTTCGGAAAAAATTGGGGAAAAGTGGAGCCCTTCAAGAGGGATATCGGATAGGATCAACACAAAAAATCACGATGCAACGGTTGGGTTGTCTAATGATGGACAGATGCTTTTTACGTATTACGACAGCGGAAAGAACAAAGGAGATCTTTTTTACTCTACCAAAGAAGCTGATGGTTGGTCAAAGCTGCATGATCTGGGGAAGAACATCAATAACAAGGACACGTGGGAAACTGGTGCATCCATTAGCTTCGACAAGAAGACCTTGTATTTTGTGTCAAATCGTGAGGGTGGAAAGGGCGAGAGAGACATCTGGAAGAGTAATTGGGATGAAGACAAAGAGCGGTGGGGAGAAGCATCCAACCTTAGCTCAGTTATCAATACTAAATATGATGAGGTCGGAATATTCGTTCACCCTGACGGAAAAACTTTTTATTTTTCTTCAGGTGGTCATAACTCAATGGGTGGGTTTGATATTTTCAAAACAACAGTAAATGACGATGGAATTTTCACAACCCCTATAAATATTGGCTTTCCCGTAAACACTCCTGATGATGATGTCCATTTTGTAATGGCCGGTAATGGTCGACACGGCTATTATTCATCATTTAAGCAGGACGGGTTTGGAGAGAAAGACATCTATCTGATCACTTTTTTGGGAGAAGAGAAGATCCCATTGATGAATGCTGAAGATAATTTATTAGCTATGGTCGCTAAGCCTGTAACCGAAAAAGTAGTTATGCCTAAGATTCAGGTACAGCAATCGGATTTGGCTATTCTCAAAGGTGTTATCAAAGATGAAAAAACACAAAATCCTCTAATGGCATCTATCGAACTAGTAGATAACGGTATCGGCACGATCATCCAGACCTTCAAGTCTGATCCGGCAACAGGACGTTATCTGGTTTCATTACCATCAGGGAAGAACTATGGGATCGCGGTCAAAGCCAGTGGATATCTTTTCCATTCTGAAAATTTTGATATTCCTAAAGCATCTGGTTACCGGGAATATGAAAAAAATGTTGATTTGAAAAAGATCGAGGTCGGGAAGGCAATTGTACTGCGTAATATCTTCTTTGATCTTGATAAATACGACCTCCGCCCTGAATCAAAGACCGAACTGGAGCGATTGAATAAGCTAATGATCGAAAACCCCACCCTGAAAATAGAACTTTCCGGACATACAGACACGCGAGGATCTTCATCTCACAATAAAACTCTTTCAGAAAACAGAGCTAAATCCGTTGTTGATTATCTAAAAGAGAAGGGCATAGGTGGTGATCGACTGGTTCATGCTGGTTATGGAGAAGAGAAAACCATTATTTCTGACTCAGAGATAGCTAAAATGGAAACAAAGGAAGCGAAAGAGGAGGGGCATCAGCAAAACAGACGTACTGAGTTCAAGATATTGAGCAAGTGACTCTTCTTATTCCTTGCTGATCTTCACAACCTGTGGATGGCCTTTTATATTCACTTTTAGGAGGTAAATGCCGGATGAATACCGGCCAAGATTGATTACATTTCTGTCAGACTCGATTAGCATTCGGCCGGTCAGGTCATAAACCTCGTAAAAGACACCTTCCGGTAAACCGGAAATATGAAAGATGTCCTTCCCTGGGTTTGGAAAAACAAGGATTTGTGCTGTTGCTAACTCTTGCAATTCTGTTGCCGGTTGGTAATTTGTAAGGTTGATATTATCCAGGTATAGCCAATTCCCTTGTTTCCCAATATTCCTGAATAGAACTTTAACACTGCTGTCTCCCACCACATGACTAATGTCAATGGTAGCTCTTTCCCAAGAGGATGGGGTAGGGGTAAACTGTCCGGTGAACAATCCGGAAACCGTTGCCAGATTTGCTCCTCCCAATTGCCATTCGTGAGTTGTTGCTCCGCCACAATTCGTGGTTGTATAAATGGCCAGCGTATCTTTTTTGTAACCACTGTTCCTTCCGTACGCATAATCAAATTGAAGCCATACTTCAGCCTCCGTACTCGCATCAAAAGCTTCACTAAAGAACTCATCTTTGCTTAAGGAAACCTGACTTAAGTTATCTATTGCGGCACAGGAATCACTCAAGCCGTAGGCTCCATATGGTACGACGTGCCAGCTATGAGCAGCATCAGGGTTGTTAATGACCCATTCATTGTTCCAACCCGATTCGAAGTCTTCAGTGATGTTGAGGTCATGAACTGTTGCGTACCCGACTGTAATATGATTTATTTTTTTGATCGAATCACTCCCTGCAGCGTTTGTTACAATAAGCTGAACATAATAAACCCCTACATTCGGGTATGTTACTACAGGGTTTTGATCCGTGCTGGATGAAGGGGTGCCCCCGGGAAAATGCCATTCCCAAAAAGGTCCATGATTGGTACATTCATCTGTAAATTGAACATCTTGCCCAGGGCATACAGTTGTGAAATTCGATGAAAATTCAGCTGTAGGCGGAGTCAATGGGCCTTTCAAAGGTGACTCCCAGATGCCTCTTCCGTAAGTTGCAGCCCGTATTGTACCCGATGCATAGAGGATGTTCAGCTCATTAACGATAACATTAGGTAAACCGTCATCATAGGTCTGCCAGTTCACAAGGTTGCTGTCTTTGTAGTAAATTCCGTTGTCAGTGCCTACGTATATTCCTGCATAGCTTCCGTCTTCGTACGCTACGCAATTAACCGGGATATTGGGCAGATTCCCGGTAAGGTTCTCCCAGGTGGTACCAGCGTTATTGGTAACAAAAACTTTGTTGCCGTTGGAATATCCGGATAATGTTAAGAACACAACGTTCGGATCGTTGGGGCTAATAGCAAATGAAGAAATGGAAGCTCCCCCGGGTAGGTTTGATGTACAATTGACCCAAGTCGTTCCGGCATCTTCGGTTCGCCATATTTCATCGTAGCTTGAGTAGTAAACATAATCGGAATTTGATTTTGAAATGTCAACATAACGTATGGTCGATCCTGAAGTTGATACTTTTTCCCAGTCCAGGCCTCCATCTGTCGTTTTCCAGATAGACGAATAACCCGCGTATAAGATATCAGTATTATTGGGATTGATCACGTAAGGCGTAACCCATCCACCTCCATCGGTTATGCTGTCTGAGATCCCGAAGAAACTTATGCCTCCGTCTACTGATTTGTTGAGAGAGCCGTTCTGATAAGAAGTATACCAAACGTCCTGATCAGTGGGGTCAATAATCGCTTCCATGCCATCACCACCTCTTATGTGCTCCCATCCTGTTGCTTTTCTTATGAAAGTTCCATTGTCCTGAAGGCCTCCGATAATTAAATCAGCGTTTTGTTCGGTTATGCCCATCTTGTAGAACTGACCAACCTCAAGTCCTTCCGACAGGTCAGTCCATGAAGTACCGCTGTTAAAAGATCTGAATATCCCTCCATCGCTTCCACAAAATAGTCTGGATCCAATAAAGTCGAGCGAATGAATGTCGGCGTGCGTATAACCGACTGAAGAAGGATGCACCCAATGAGAAACTATAGAGAAGGAGCTTCCGCCATCAACTGACCGCCAAACATTCACGCCACCGATAAGAATCCTGTTCTTATTTGAATGGCTGCACGCAATAGCCAGATCGTACCAACCTTGTCCGCCTGAACTGCTTCCATCTTCTGAATACCCTAGTAAATTTGTTGTGTCATGCATTAATGTAAATGAACTCCCGCCATCTATTGACTGGTAAATTCCCAATAATCCATTATCAATATTGCTAGCTGCAACTGCATACAGGTAGTTCGAGTCAGCCTCAGTAACGGTAATTGCCATTCTGCCTACAGCTGATATCAACGGAAGCCCTGAGCTGGCAGTAAATGAATCTCCACCATCGTGCGAATAAAATATGGACGATCCGCTGGCAAATACGGTGTTGGGATTATGTGGATTTAGCTCAATATCCCTGATTGAATAGTTGTTTTTTTGGATCCAGTTGTCTCCTCCATCTTCCGTTTTATAAAACCCATTGTTCGTGGCTGCCCATAAAATTTGGTCATTTCCGGGATGGATGAGAAGTTTATATACTTTTTTTGATTCTGTAGCAAGATAGTTGAGGCCTGTTGTGTTCCAAGACATTCCACCATCGGTTGACTTGACAACGCCAATGCTGTAGGTATCACTTCCGTCCCCATCACCGGTAGCTGCATAAATGATGTCTGAATCTGATTGACTGATTACAATTGAAGAGATTCCCATACAAATGAAATCATCAGATAGTGGCAACCAGCTACTCCCTGAATCTGTTGATTTCCAGATGCCGCCGGATGGTGAGCCAATGTATATGATATTTGGGTCTGTGGGGTCTTCTGCAACGCAGTTTACTCTTCCTATTCCAGGGTTCCAACCTGTAGGGTTCGTCCAGGAATTTGGCCCTAGTGGTATCCAGTTACTTGCTTTAGCTTCAGCGGTTGGGAATTGGGAATCGAATTTCAACCGTTCCAGATAATTGGTCAATGGAGAAGGGCGGTTACCTGTGGGAAACACCCGAGGCTCCATAAAGTACTCCCACCTCCTGAATTGTTTGTAGCCCTGTCCTCTTTCAACTGCACGTCCTTCCCAGAAAGCATTAAATGATTCTTGAACATCGTAAAAATTGATTTCGGGATCTTGCATTTTCGACGTCCAGGACTGTCCGGAAGTCAAAATGGGGATGATAAGTATAAATGGTAATAGAAATGATTTCACACAGCTTAGTTTATGACAAATGTAAAATCTCGCAAACTAACAAACAACTATGAAACCGTTTAATGTTGGGATGCTATGTAACGAACAGATGGCCATTGGTTATAAAGGAAAACAACTCATGGCCCGAATCATTTTTTTATTCTTGATCTTTCCGTCTGCTCTGTTTAGTTATGCAGTTACTGACGTTTATGTCCCCAATTGTAAAGCGGTAAAGGGAAGCTTTCTTTTTGCCGCTGAAACTGAAGTTACAAACGGGCAATACCTTCTCTTTTTGAACGACCAGTACAGGAAACATGGTGCCGAATGCTATTCGTCTTTACTTCCGGATACCTCGGCATGGTTGTCACCGGGCACTTATTGTGAGCCGTATCTTCAGTACTATTTCAGACATCCAGCATACAGTGATTATCCAATGGTTAATATCACAAAGGAACAAGCCTTGGAATTTTGTGAGTGGTTGGAGGAAAAGCTTAATTCTCAGTACAGTCGTTTAATTGAGCAACCCATTGTTGCAGTTGACGTGCGGTTGCCCACCGACAGGGAATGGCAAGATGCGGCTCGTGGTGGCAATCAAAATGCAATTTTCCCATGGCCGGGCTATGGGATGAGAAATGTGACACCAAAGCATAAAGGTAAGTTCATGGCTAATTTTGTGCGAGGAAGAGGAGACTTCATGGGTGTGGCCGGAAGCTTAAATGATCAAGCGGATATTACTGCTCCAGTCCGCTCATATTGGCCAAATGCTTATGGATTGTATAATATGTCAGGAAATGCTGCTGAGATGTTGGCTGAAGACGGAAGAACCCGTGGCGGAAGCTGGGCAAGCAGGGCTCCCTATCTTGAAATTGCGGGAATCGATCCGTTCAATGGGTCGGTAGAGCCTTCACCGGAAATAGGATTTCGCTATTTCGTTGAGATCATTGATAGACGAGATTGTGGACGGGCAACGAAAAGTCAATTCAATGCCAGAACAATAGAACGATATCTGATGCCAATAAAGGCAGACACACTATTAGCTTGGAAATATGAAGTGTCGAATATATTGTATTCGAAATTTATCCAAGAGACAACGGAGGGCAATAGCCCCCTTGATGATCAATGGCTTGGTACGATCTCTTATGCAAGACGCTATAAAAATGATTACAGCACCCACTCAGATTATGCGGATCATCCTGTGGTAAATGTGTCTAAAGCGAATGCCATTGCCTTTTGTAATTGGCTGGAGGATCGCTAT
>Ga0206681_10001348_pt1 | contig 11361 bp, 8 predicted proteins | sample M150012015metaG_FD_161048 | JGI IMG/M metagenome (GOLD analysis project Ga0206681, IMG submission 161048) | Ammonia-oxidizing marine archaeal communities from Monterey Bay, California, United States - M1 500m 12015 | ecosystem: Environmental > Aquatic > Marine > Intertidal zone | place: USA...
TCTCCAGAAGACCCAACCAATGTTGACCCCTACCTTCACAATAAAGAAGGTGGAATATGGATGTTTCAACCGGATGGACTTGTTCTCTGCTATTCCTATGATTTTAAAGATGCCTTGGAAACAGCCGTGCCCATAAGTAAAGACTATAGAACATACAATCGGTATGACTGTGGGGATATGCCCCACCAAATTGCGAAGGTGGTGGATCCGGAAGATGTTAATTTGAATAATCTTGCCCAGAAACACATGATAGATGACAGTCTATTCTTATATGAAATCACCAATGATTCTAGTCAGATATTAAAAAATTCTTATGAATTATATACAGAATGCTTCAATGATGAATTGTACAACTGGAATGACCACTTAAAACCTCCATTGGCCTATCAAGATTTTATTGAAGGCAATCCGGTTTTCATAGTTAAAGATCCTTTTGGGCGTTTCCTTCAATTAACACGTAACGACTTTATTCTACCACCTGCCTGTGAGCCTGTGATTTATATCTACTCCCATTCTCAAAAGGAATATCAGATCAAATTAGACCCAAAAATTAAGCCTCTGTCCACTTATCCTCATCATGATGTGACAGAAGGCTGGCGTGCCAAAGGAAGCAACAATGGCAGCGTGACACTTTCGCTAAATGGCCGAAAATACAAGTATCTGTTTTGGGAAGGGTCATCAGTGTATTTGCCACCCATAACAGATGGTTTCATCGTTCATTTTGACTCCTTGAATGTGTTTTTCTTAGAGACCTTAAAAAGGTTGGGCTTGAATGACAACGAAATGAAAGATTTCACAGAATATTGGATTCCACAATTTGACCAGCCCGATGTTTATTACCGGATTTCTTTTTACTCCCAAGCTCTTATCGATCAGCTATTCCCACTTGACATTACGCCAACACCCAAACAAGTCATTCGAATATTAATGGATTATGAAGTGGTCGGAAAGGACAGGATAGATCTTGCAACACCCACCATTGTTTCTGTTGACAGGATAGCTGATGAATTGATTGTGGAATGGGGCGGTATCAATAGACCTCCCAAACTTTCAATGAATTAAATGAAGGACAGTCTATAAAAAGATAGCACTTGCTGTATATAAAATAATTACTGAGTTTAAATTTGTTTGAGTTTCGCGCCGGATTGATGCTAATATAGGTGCTTCATGAGTGCATTGAAATTAGCTAAGCAAGTAACAATCATAATTCATTAGAATATGACCATTCGAGAAATATTAAACACAACAGATCACAGGCCCTGGGCAATCCCCACTGAAAGCTGGAGGTTTTATCAAGAGTGGAATAATGCAATATTTCTTCATTGGCAAGTGGATCTCAGCGAATTAGAGAAATTTGTCCCAAATGAATTAGAAATTGATCTCTTTGAGGGAGAGCCCTGGGTTTCGGTTGTTGCGTTTACAATGGAGAAGATTCGACCAAAATATATTCCTTCTTTTGCACCAATTTCTACTTTTGACGAAATTAATATCCGGACTTATATAAAATCAAAGAATAAAACGGGAGTTTATTTCCTAAGCATTGAAGGTGGAACGGGCTTGTCTTGTAAAATTGCAAAAGGAATGTCTGAACTTCCTTATCGATTTTCAAAAATCAAACGATCTCAAAACAAATTCAAGTCCTATAACTCGGAATTTAATGACCAACTTGATCTTGAGTTTAAAGTCGGAAAAGTAGTCGCTCAAAAAACCGATCTAGACAAGTGGCTGACCGAAAGATATGCTCTTTTCCAAGATTCAGAAAAATCGATCAACGAATTTGACATACACCATTTAGAGTGGCCTATTAATGAACTTACTCTCACAAAAATCAAGCTCAATTATCCGAGATTTGAGAACCTCCTTAAAAACGTACCAAACGAAATACAATACTCAAAAGGAGTAAAAGTAATCGCTTGGGGAAAAACCAAAAGAGCTCGTCAAGAGAAGAACAAATGAATACTAAGTCAAGGATCGATTCGATATTAAAAGCGAATAGTCTCGACTTTTCAATTACTGGATTACAGAGTTTTAAATTATCCGAATTACAACTAGAACCAGATCTAGATTTCCACTTACCAACCAATATAAGATTGGGACATTTGGTCGAGAAAATCGTTTCTGAATTAATAAAGTCATCTGCCAACTTCAAGGTTCTTTATGAAAATATTCAGATCATTGAAAATAAAAAAACCATAGGTGAAATTGATTTTATTATTGAGGAGATAAACACAAAACAGGTGATTCATCTGGAATTGGCATATAAGTTTTATCTATTGGATCCAAGCATTTCATCGGAACTTATAAATAACTGGATTGGTCCGAACAGAAATGATTCCTTGCGAGAAAAGTTAGAGAAGCTCAAACGCAAACAATTGCCTTTGCTTTACGATAACTGTGCTAAAGCAAAGTTTAATGATCTCGTAATCGACGAAGTTTCTCAGGCTATTTGTTTATGTGTTTCATTGTTTATTCCTTATGAATTTAAGGGGAATATCAGCTCCATTTATGACAAAGCAATTAGGGGGTATTATCTAAATCTAGAGACATTTACTCACTTAGATAATTCATCAAAAGGATATCATTTGCCTTCAAAAAAAGAATGGGGAATGGAGCCTTCTGAAAACGAAATTTGGATTGATTTTCAAGGGATAGAAAAAGCCATTCACACCATTATTAAAGGAAAGCAATCTCCATTATGTTGGCAAAAACATCGAGATTCATATATATCATTTTTTATTGTTTGGTGGTAAATCAGCTTCTTGGATTGAATAGAAACTCGCATCTATTAGAAAGGTTGTCTACCTTGAAGGTTATTAATAATAAAAGAAATATGAACTTTAATGGGATTTAACATTGTGCTTATCGAACCTGAAATACCCATGAATACAGGTAATATTGGTCGTCTTAGTTTGGCATCAGGATCAGCTTTACACTTAGTGAAACCATTTGGATTTGAAATAAATGACTCAAGATTGAAGAGAGCAGGATTAGATTATTGGAAGCATATAACTGTAAATATTTATGAGAACATGGAGGCGTTTTTCTCAATAAATAAGGATGAAAACATGGTCTATCTTTCCAGCTCCGGAGAGAAGGATTATAGTTCTATTGAATACCAAGACAATATGTTTCTTGTGTTTGGCAAAGAGTCTGTTGGTTTACCAAAAACGATAATTGCTGAAAATTCGGATAATCTTTATAAGATACCCATTTACAGCGATCATGTAAGAAGCTTAAACTTAGCAAATGCCGTGAGCATTGTGGTGTATGATGGCCTGAGATCTTTAAGCAAGTCCTAAACTCCGATGAACTTTACGCCTTTTCCAGAAATAAAAACGGACCGACTTTTATTGAGAAAACTTAAAGCGTCAGATTGTGATGTCATGCTTTTCTTGCGTACAGATGAGAATGTCACAAAATTCATTGAGCGACCTGAACACAGAAAGACCAAGAATATTTCTGATGCAATAAAATTGATAACGGAGTTGGAAAGTTATATCGAAAGGAACACATCAATTAGTTGGGGTATCACGTTAAAAAAAGACTCACCAATAATCGGGACAATTTGTTTATGGAACTTCACGCAGAATAATAAAATAGCTGAAGTGGGGTATGATTTGGTCCCTAAATATCAAAACAAAGGGATTATGAGTGAGGCACTGAAAATGATTGTTGAGTTTGGCTTTAAGAGTTTAAAACTAGACAAAATAGAGGCATTTACACATGCTGAAAATTTGCCTTCAACAAAACTATTAGATACCCATGGATTCATCCATAATGTGAATAGAAGGGATCTAGAGAACAAATCAAATATTATATTTGAAATTGAAAACAAGGAAATGAACCCACAGTAGCGTATCTCTCCTGAAAAAATGAAACAAGAAAAGTCAAGGTTACATTCTCGAAATAAAAACCGAGAAAAGTATGATTTAAATGCATTGACGATGTGTAACCCTGAATTGAAAAAGTATATCGTCCCCAACAGATCTGGGGCTGACTCAATCGATTTCTCAAATCCACTTGCTGTTAAGATTTTAAATAAAGCATTGCTAAATCACTATTATGGAATCGAAAGCTGGGAATTCCCAGATGAGAATTTATGCCCACCCATTCCTGGAAGGGCCGATTACATTCACCATATTGCTGATATATTGGGCGAAAATAATTTTGGCAAAATCCCCACTGGGGAGAAAGTGATTTGTCTTGATGTAGGTCTGGGGGCCAGCTGCATTTATCCAATTATTGGTGTTACAGAATACGACTGGACGTTTATTGGATCTGACATTGATCCAAAAGCGATTGCTTCTGCGCAGAATATTATCGATTCTAATTCCTCAATTAAAAACAAGATTGAGTGTCGGTTGCAAAAAAATTCGAATGACATCTTTTGCGGCATTGTCAGCAAGGAAGAAAAGATTGAATTGACAATCTGCAACCCTCCTTTTCACGCGTCGATCGAAGATGCTCAAAAAGGAAGTAGAAGGAAAATAAAGAATCTCTCGGGGAAGAACGTGAAAACTCCTAAGCTCAATTTTTCTGGCATCGCCAGTGAACTTATATGTGAGGGGGGAGAAAATCAATTTATTCAGAATATGATTAGAGAAAGCCTCGAGTTCTCGAAAAACTGTTACTGGTTTTCCACTTTGGTATCCAAACAATCTAATCTTAAAGGAATTTTTAAATTATTAGAAAATAGTGCCGCCAGTCAGATCAAAATGATCCCCATGGGGACGGGCAATAAATCTAGTCGCATTGTGGCATGGACATTCCTTTCTTTGGTAGAACAAAAAGAATGGAGGAGAACCCGATGGGAAAAACAATCATAGAATTTCCTTCAAAAAATCGTTATTCTTCTATAGATGCATTGGAATCTGGGGGATCGCTTTGAGATAAAAAGTTTTCGATTAAATTTTCAGAATGTCTCGTTGGAAGAATTGGGAAATCGAACCAATTTTGTAATTCCTTTTCAAACCCAACTCTATTCAAATAACAATCTAAGGCGCGGTTTAATCCCTGGGTATATATCGGATGATTTGATCCAAGAAGGTCTTCGTGTATCAAATCGTTTTGAGCGAATCCTTCAAAAACAGGTCCCGTGATTTTTATGCCAAAATCTTGAGGATTTTTACCAATGGGGCTGTGTGCCGTAGTAGTAAATTGATGCCAAAACGCGGACTGAATACAATTCTTCTCAAACAATTGCCTCACAACTTCAAGTGAGTCTATTGTTTCTTGCTCTGTTTCCGAAGGGAATCCATACATGAGGTAGGCATGCACCAATATCCCCTGCTCAGAAAAATGATGCGTGACTTGCGTAACCTGAGCAATATCAACTCCCTTTTTCATCTTCTCTAGCAACCTGTCCGAGGCCACTTCTAATCCGCCAGTGACAGCAATACAACCTGATTTGGCCATGAGTTGACACAGCTCCATGTCAAATGTCTTTTCAAATCTAATATTCGTCCACCAGGTAATACTTAGATTTCTCTCTAGCAACTCCTCTGACAAAGCTCTTAACATTTTGGGTGGAGCGGCCTCATCGACAAAGTGAAAACCAGTAATATTCGTGTCTTTAATGATCTTCTCGATTTTATTTACCAAATCAACTGCTGTTGTGTTTTGGTAATTTCCGATGTAGTCAAGATTGACATCACAAAACGAACATTGTTTCCAATAACATCCATGAGAAATCGTCAATTTATTCCATCTCTCATCCGTCCACATGCGGTGCATAGGGTTTACCACATCCAAGAAAGATAAATACTTTTCAAAAGGCAGCCCAGAGTAATTTGGGGCAGGTAGGTTCTTGTGATGAAAAATAGTGTTGGGGATTTTATCCTTGTAAACCACTTGATTGTTCTCAAGCACAAAGGTTCTTTCCAATTCATGGATATCCACCTTGCCTTCAATATACTTTACTATTTTGAGCAAAGGTCCCTCGCCATCATCCAATGAAATAAAATCTACATACTCAAAAATCCTTGGATCTTTAAGAGATCGCAATTCTGTGTTGCAATATCCTCCGCCAAAGGCAATTTTTATCTGGGGATAAAACTGTTTTATAAATTGAGAACAACGCAAAGCTGAAAATAAGTTTCCAGGAAAAGGAATTGTAAAACCGACTAAATTAGGAGAGTGCTGTTTAATTCGCGATTCCAAAATCGCCAACATTTTATCTTCAATCAGTGTAGGTTGATAGTTTAGAAATGTCTCTATTTGATTGAAGCTACTGGCTGAAGTGGCGATTTGTTCGGCATATTTCGTAAAGGAAAAGAACTCATCCACATTTGCTTGAATAAAATCACCTATTTCTTCAATAAACAACGTCGCAAAATGCTTCGCTTTATCTATCACGCCTATCTCACCCGCTTCCCATTTTATATCGGAATTGACCTTCGACAAGCGATGTCCGATGGGTAAAAAACTCGTCCCCAAGATTGTTTCTGCTGTTTCAATATCCTGTTTTTGAAGAAATCCAATCACAACATCAATTCTTGAGATGTACAACTCCTTCCTTTCTTGAAGTGAAGGATAATTGTAATTTTCCAGGTCTAAAGCTTCTTGAAAAATAGAACGCAGAAAATGACTTGTAAATACTGAGGTGAATAGCTCAATACTTAAATCGAAATGTGAAACTAAAACCTCCTGCTCTTCTAGAAACCCTTTGATGTATGAAGTTGCCGGATACGCAGTGTTCAGCTGAGTAAACGGAGGCGTCACTAAAAGGAGGTTGGCTTGCATGAGGCAAATATAGAGTTCTCTACAAAAGAAATTAATTGAAAATTAATCTTTTACAATAGATGCTTTGGCACCGATCAATCCATTGATTTCATCAGACTTTATGAATCAAGAGGGTTGTTAGAAGATGAAGAATCGAAAGCGAAATGATTGTACAGTAAGTTTTAAGTTTTCGCATTTTATTTATAACAACTTTCAGTTAATGGTGATTAAAATGACTAACTTATTGCGCTATAATGAAAATAAAGTATTACAAAAATCTTGATGGAGTTAGAGCTATCGCAGCTTTAATGGTGATGGTTTTTCACTTTTTTCAACATGTGGAACCTAGCACAAAACTATTAAACATACTGACTCAAGTTTCGGTGTTTGGACAAACGGGAGTGACCTTGTTTTTTGTTTTATCTGGTTTTTTAATAACTAGGATCCTTCTTGATACAAAAGAAACAACAGGTTATTTTAAGAATTTCTATCTTAGAAGAACATTAAGAATATTTCCACTTTACTATCTATTTTTAGTAATCTCATATTATGTAATACCTCTAATCGTTAATACCCCTTTTGGAGCATTTAATCAACAGATCTTTTATTTTACATATTTGCAGAATTTTGCAATCACTTTCAATTGGGATTCTGTCGGGCCAGTGCATTTTTGGTCATTAGCTGTTGAAGAACATTTTTACTTATTTTGGCCCGTTGTTGTGTATTTATTCTCTTCAAAGAACCTCGCTAGAGTTATTATTGGAATTGTCGTCGGGGCTTTACTTTTAAGAATATTTATGCTCAATAATGGGTACGGGGTTTTTTATTTTACGTTTACTCGGTTTGACTCACTAGCTATTGGTGCATTATTGGCAATCGCAGAGCTGAGAAATTCATTTACAAAAGAAAATGCCAAAAAATTTTTATTTCTTTTTGGTTCTATAAGTATCCCCACTATTCTTATGTGGACATATTTTATGGGTGAAGGAAATATTTACATCCAGGTTTATAAATATTTATTTATTTCTGGCATCTATTTCTCATTAATAGGTTTCCTACTCTGTATTAGAATAGATCATCCTTTAAATTTGGTATTACGGACAAGGTTTTTCTCATATACAGGGAAGATAAGTTATGGTATTTATGTGTATCACCCTTTGGCCAGAGCAACTTGCTCAAGTTTTTTAGACACCGATAATTTAGTCTTAAGTTTTTTTATTATCATGATGACAAACTATTTAATGGCAGCCCTAAGTTTTCATTTATTTGAGTCTTTATTTTTGAGATTAAAGAAACACTTTGAATACAGTAGAACAAAACCGACACAGTTGGTAATGAACGAAAACAGCTGACGTTATTACAAGTAATCCACAGAATGTGTTAAGGCTAAGATTTATCGTTATTACTTTGTACAATGAATACATTCGAGGATTTAAAACTAAAAAAGCAATTAAAGAATGCACTTGCCGATTTGGGATTTGAAAATCCAACTCCCATACAGCAAGAATCGTATTCGACTATTCTCGGGGGCTTTGATTTTGTAGGAATTGCACAAACCGGAACCGGAAAAACGATCGCATATTTACTTCCTCTGATACAGGACTTGAAATATACCGAACAACTACATCCAAGAGTTGTCGTACTTGTCCCGACCCGAGAGCTCGTTATTCAAATCGTAAAAGAAATAGAAAAACTAACGCCATACCTTAGTATAAGAGCATTAGGAGTTTATGGAGGGACAAATAACATAACCGCTCAAAAGAAGGCCATTCTTGAAGGGCAAGACATCATTGTGGGCACCCCACGGAGATTCTATGACCTTGTTCATGCAAATGTTTTAAGACTTAAATCAATAAAAAAATTAGTGATAGACGAGGTTGATATTATGCTTGATTTCGGCTATAAAACACAGCTAAATAATATCTTCGAACACCTTCCCATAAAACGACAAAACATCCTTTTTTCTGCAACAATGACGACTTATGTTGATGCATTAATCGATGATTTCCTGGTCAACCCTGTGAAGAAAACGATTTCTATAAGCGGGACACCTTTGGATACAATTCGTCAGGAATCTTATGCTGTACCTAATTTTTATTCTAAGACAAACTTGTTAAACCATTTGTTAGAAGACAAAGAAAAATACAGCAAAGTTTTGATTTTTGTGTCTACAAAGGTGAATGCGGATCGGCTCGCTGAAACATTAAACTTTGAATCCGAAGTTTCTATCATTCACTCAAGGAAAGAACAAAATTACCGTACTAAGTCTATCGAAAAGTTTGAAAATGGAACAAGTAGAATTCTGATAGCTACTGATGTGATTTCCCGTGGAATTGATCTAGAAAAAGTGAGTACTATAATCAGTTTTGATACTCCCTTCTACCCCGAAAACTATATCCATCGAATTGGAAGAACTGGTCGGGCCGGGCAACAGGGGAATTCAATTCTATTTTTCAATGAAAAAGAGATCGTCTTAAAGGATGCAATTGAAGGTTTGATGAATTACTCCATTCCATTAAAAGAATGGCCTGAGGAAGTCAAGTTGTCCAGTCAACTTACCCCAGAGGAAAAGAACAAACCTATAGATCCTGATGAACTTTACGATCAAAAACCAGTCACTAAAACAGGTGGTGCTTCTAGTCATGAAAAATCAGCCAAAAACAGCAGAGAGAAAATTAATAAAAAAAGTTACAATGAGACGGTAAAGGAGAGATACAAAAAACCGATCAGGCGGGGAGATAAAATTCAAAATCTTAAGAAGAAGAGGAAGAAGAAATAAATATCTTAACCAAGACTTTCTATTCAGTTATCTGAATTCTTGTAAATTGTTAATTCTAATTATAAGTATTCTTTAATAGGAGATACCAAAGGTGTTACCTTATTGGCATCAGTTTTAATTAACCCCAATATTAAACTCGTTTTCTAATCTATGAACGCTAACCATTCAATTCCCCGTGAAGGATTTAAAGGGCTGAAAGAAAATTGGCGAAAGGATCTTCTTGCAGCTATAAGCGTATCGTTGGTGGCATTGCCACTAGCATTAGGGATTGCCGTTGCTTCAGAGATGTCACCTATGGCCGGGGTGCTTTCCGCAATTATTGGGGGTGTTGTAACAACATTTTTTAGAGGAGGTCATTTGGCAATTAACGGTCCCGCTGCTGGACTGATTGCTGTGATACTAGGTGGTCTTGTAGCATTAGATAACAATATCAATTACGTTTTAGCAGCCATAGTGGTAGCCGGTAGCATTCAAATGGTGTTAGGTGTTCTTAAAATGGGTCGTTTCGCCAAGCTATTGCCTTCTTCTGTGTTGCATGGTATTTTGGCTGCAATAGGTGTGATTATTATTGCCAAACAAGCCCCCTATGCCCTGGGAACAACTTCCAATGCTGATAATGTCATTGGGAATCTATTTGACATCTTTTACAAACTTCCGGAAGCGAATCCCTTTGTTTTTATTGTAGCAATGGTTGGTATTTTGATTCTTGTTTTCTATAAAAAAATTAATAATAAATTCATTCGCGCAATCCCTGCACCTATGTGGGTTTTACTCTTGGCCTTACCTATGGTCTTCGGATTTGATTTTTTCAACGAACACAGTATTTCTTTCTTAGGGAAGTCATACGGTGTGGGTCCCCAATTACTGATTGATATTCCGGAAAATCCTCTAGATTGTATTATGCATCCTGATTTTGGGATGATAGGGACCATGCCATTTTGGCTCACGGTATTATCCATTACCACGATTGCCTCTATAGAAACATTAGCAAGTGCCCGTGCCGTTGATAAGCTCGATCCTTATAAGCGCACCACTAATCTAAATAAGGACTTAATAGGTGTTGGAATTAGCACAATGATATCAGGAGCCCTAGGGGGACTTCCAATCATTACTGTAATTGTTCGAAGTACTGTTAATGTTAATAGCAATGCGAAGACTAGGTGGTCAAATTTATATCATGGAATTTTTCTCATCCTTTTTGTTCTGTTTCTGGCACCAGTTTTAAGAAGCGTGCCCTTAGCTGCGCTTGCTGCAATTCTTGTTTACACAGGCTTTAAATTGGCATCCCCGCATGTATTTAAGCATGCCTACGATCAGGGCGTTGAACAATTGTTCTTCCTTTCATCTACACTCATCATTACTTTGTTTACAGATTTGCTTTATGGAATCATGGGGGGCATTATAATCACGCTTGTATCACATATGCTACTAGCTAGGGTTGGATTCCTTTCTTTCTTTAAAATGATCTATAGATCCGGTTCGAAAGTGCACCGTTTAGAAAATGGTACTTACGATGTTAAGTTACAAGGAGTCACCAATTTCCTATATGCATTGAAGTTGGATAAATTGCTTCAGGATATCCCAATGGGCTCTATCGTAAGTATTGATTTGCTGCAAACACGTTTGGTCGACCTGTCAATCATGGAGAATCTAATCGATTTTAAGCGTGTACAAGACAACAGTGGAGGAGATGTGAAACTAATTGGGTTAGAGAATCATGTCGCTTCAACAAGTCATAACCGAGCCTTAAAATTTGTTACTGGCTACGCGAGAAAAAGTATGACGAAAAGGCAAGTACGGTTACAAGAGATGGCAAATTTGAATGGCTGGGCTTTCGAAAGTGATGTAGACTGGAACACCTC
>Ga0206681_10001350_pt1 | contig 11331 bp, 8 predicted proteins | sample M150012015metaG_FD_161048 | JGI IMG/M metagenome (GOLD analysis project Ga0206681, IMG submission 161048) | Ammonia-oxidizing marine archaeal communities from Monterey Bay, California, United States - M1 500m 12015 | ecosystem: Environmental > Aquatic > Marine > Intertidal zone | place: USA...
AACAACAACCTTCCTTTACAAACCTTCTCTACACAGCTAATTCCATACTATAAAGAAGGAATCTTAAAAAATGGTACCAACCAAGGTGTGTGGGAAGTAGATTTCCATTCTGAAAACCCACCCTCTGCACAAATTGCTGCCGATGATTTCACTATCAACTGTACCAATAATATTGTGCAATTTTACAACCACTCGGCAATGAAATCTGATGGAGAAGAATTCTTATGGACCTTTGCAGGAGGGGTACCCGAAAGTTCTACAGATGAAAATCCTTTAGTATACTATGAAAATCCAGGGAACTTTGATGTTACCTTAACGGTAACCGATGTGAATGGATCCGACACACAAACAATTTCAAACTTTATTCAATTCGAAAATTTGAGCCTCTCAGAACCGGGAGAGATGATACAAACCTTTGATGAGGGTGAATTCCCTCCTCAAGGATGGATGCTACCCGAAGCAGGCTACTCGTGGCAAGGAATAGAAATTACGGATGCCGATTGTGAAACAAGTAATGCTGCTTATGTGAATAATTATTCCATCAACCAAACGGATGGTGAAGCCGCTTTATTAAGTCCTAAAGTAGATCTAGAAATTTTCGATAACGCAACTCTTAGCTTCAACTATGCCTATGCACGTTATGGCGCAAATTACTCAGACGGACTTAAAGTAGAAATCTCTACCGATTGTGGGGCTAACTGGATTACCCTTTGGGAAGCCTATGGTCTTGACCTAGCTACCGTACCCGATCAAGGTTCGTGGTGGGAACCTGAATGTGGCGATTGGGAAAGCTTAAACATTAGCCTTAGCGAATACGATGACCAGTCGGTAAACATCCGATTTGTGAATGTAAATGGCTACGGAAATAGCCTTTTTGTAGACAATATCAACTTCGTAAATAACGACGGAAGTATCATAGTAATTAATCCTATTCCAGGCTGTTTAGACGCTACTGCGGTTAACTATAACCCAAGCGCTAATATTGACGATGGTTCTTGTGAATACACCTCTTTTGGTGGACAAGATATTGTCTTTAATCAAGGTTGGAATATATTCTCTACCTATGTCATTCCTACAAATCCACAATTTGATCTTGTTGTAGCTGCTATAGAAGATCAAATTATTATTGCCAAAAACTTTATTGGTGAAGCTTACCTTCCCGAATGGGACTTTAACGCTATCGGTGATCTTAGTAACCTTGAAGGCTATCAAGTAAAAGTGTCTTCTGCATGTAACTTCACAGTTGAAGGCGAGATGATTGCACCACAATCCCTAGTCGTTCCTATAACAGAAGGTTGGAATATTATATCCTACCTAAGAGATACTCCAGCAAATGCGCTCTTGATTTTGGAAGATATCGCTAGCGAATTGGTAATCGTTAAAGACTACCTTGGGAATGCCTATCTACCCGACTGGGATTTTAACGGGATTGGCAACTTCCTGCCCGGGCAAGGCTATCAGGTAAAAGCGAGTTCGGATGTAGATTTACAATACATTTCGAATGCCGCAGAATACCGAAACGCTGATTTAAGTCAGATAAACAATACCCCGAACAGAATGAACTTCAACCTGAACTCGGGTTCTAATATGCATGTGCTTATTCCTGCTAATATGTGGGACTTTACGGTGAGTCAACATGACGACATCTATGTATATGATGCTGAAGGGACAATGGTGGGTGCAGCAAAAATAACCTTACCGAATACTCTTATTTGTATTTGGGGCGACGATCAATTAACCGAGGCTAAGGAAGGTCTTTACACTTCAGAAAGCTATTCTTTTAAAGTATGGCAAGCTGCTACAAATACACTTAAGGCTGTAGAGGTAGTTCATGAAGATGAAAATATCTATACTCAAGACAATATTGTAATTGCTGAATCTGTGACAGAAAGTGAGGCTATAGAAACAGTTCAGCTATTTGATGCGGTACCTAACCCTTCGAGCAAGCAAACGCTAATTCGTTTATACCTTAATGAAGTGTCTGAAATACAGCTAAACCTATTCGATATTTTAGGAAATAAGGTGCAAGAAATTTCTTCAGGGGAATTTGAAAAAGGGTATCACGAATTTAAAATTGACTTAAGTAGACTTTCTGCAGGTACCTATTTATATCAAATAAGTTGTAATGAACATCGAAAGAGCAAACGATTAGAAATCATTAAGTAAATAGCAAGCCCCACTCATATGGGGCTTTTTTTTATCTTTGAATAAATTAGATTAATGAAGAAGTTTAACATTTTATGCACGCTAGGAATCCTATGTAACTATACCCTGCTAGCACAGTTTACAATTCAATCGCCAACAATCAATGTTGGAGAAAATATCACCCAAATTATAGCAAATGGAGTCTTCGTTCAAGATGCCGGCGAAGAAGGAGAAAATGTTACCTGGGATTACAACTGGTTTGTAGGAATTGATCAGGTAGAATTAACTTACCAAGCAACAAATGCGACAGGCTTAAGTGAAATTTTCACCTCTTCTAATTATGCCCTTTTAAATGAGGAAATGGGTGAGTTTTACAACCATAACGAACAGAAGACTGAGAAGGTTGGAGTATTGTATCAATCAATTCTCATCGATTACGACAATCCAGCAACCGTTTTAGAATATCCTTTTTCGTATCTGCAGAGTTTTACCGATTCTTTCACAGGGAACTTTCAATATCAAGGAATTGACATTATAAATTATGGAACGATGGTCGTTACAGCCGATGCTTATGGAGATTTAATTCTTCCCTATGGAACCATAGAAAATGTAATGCGTTTAAAATACGAAACCACAGGTTCTGAGGATTATGAAATTAGTGGTATGCCTCATCAAAATCAATTTACACAAACTACTTATGCTTGGTATACAGAAGAATCATCTTTAGTGCCCCTACTCAATATTACTTTTCTGGACTCTGATGTTTCGACACAAACAACAGTGTCCTACTTAGCTCAATCTGTGGGTTTAAATGAGGTTCTAGCCGAGCAAATAAATTATAATATCTATCCTAATCCTGCAACAGAATTCACCAATATTGAATTTACTTTAGGGCATAAAGAAGAAGTTGAAATTACTCTTTACTCTCTCTTAGGGGCAAAAATAAAAACCATCGAAAAAGATCTTTTCATGGCTGGAAAACACACAAGAAATATAAGTCTTGAAGAACTAAATCCAGGAACCTATTTTATAAGCACCAAAATTGGAGCAGAGAAAATTAGCAGAACTATAAACATTCATTAAGCACTACAAAAAAAAGCCTCTCGCATAAACGAGAGGCTTTTTTTATGTCTTAAGATTTACAGTAAATTCAACCGTACACCAAAGACAATATTCGCTTGAGAAAAGAAAAAATGTTGACTCGCTTTATCGATAGGGATAAGTGTTGTTCTAATATCGGGCATATGTATAAACCCACCTTTAAGTTCTGACAATATGAAGAAGTACTTACCCAAATTCATTTGAAGACCTATAATAGCATTTAAACCGTAGCCTGCAATATGAAATTCATCATGGCGTGGGTTATTTAGTAATGTCGCATTGGTTTTCGGAATCATCATCCCTAGTCCAACACCTTCGGTAAGGTTAAATGATATTTTATTAAATACTTTAAGTTCATCTACTCTTCTACACTCAACATTGATATAGTTTAAGCCGTCGGTATGCTCTAGCAGGAGTAGATCAGAAGCTAAAACAAGGGTCTCATCTTCATAAACGCCATCATAGTCTGTTCCACTATTTTGTATGTAGCCATTGACCCTTACAACTTGATTGGAATCCACCACATATTTCATGTGATCTGCTCCAATAGAAATCGAGTAGTTATCTTTTATGAAATATCCTATACGGGCATTAAACTGAGGTATTGTAATCCTTAGAGGATGGAAATAATCATACGTATTAAACGGTGTTTGTCGGTCGTGAGCTATAGCATCTTGGATAGTAAAATCATAATCTTCACCAGAAAAACGGATGTCGGAAGTACTGTAAAAACCTCTATTCCATCCCCAGTACATAAAAAAGTCACCTTTTTTATTCTGCAGCGGACTAAGCTCCTGAGCCTGAGCAAAACAAATACTATTTATGATTACTAAAAATATAATTACTTGTTTCATTCTCACAGCCAAATTTTGGTCCTAAACCATTGAATTAATTGGCAAATGTATCATTTTATCTAATATGAAGTTCCTCCAATACTCTATCATTGATGTTCAATCGATTAATATGACAAAAGTCTTGACTAATGTGTTTCCTAATTAAGAAAAGGAGCGTATTTTTGCACAAATCAATTCTGAGGATTTGAGCGAGACAAAACCCAAATTTATAAGCTTAGGTATTTCCCACTGGAAAACCCCGATCGATATTCGTGGGGACTTCAGTTTTTCACAAGATACTGTTGATGCTATTTTGGCGGATGCCAAGAAAATAGGGATTCAAAGCCTATTTGTTGTTACTACTTGTAACCGTGCTCAGTTTTTTGCTCATCACAACAACTCTTATAGTTTAAAAGAACTTTTCGCCAAACATACAAAGGCTACAAAAGAACAGTTCGAGCAATACCATTTTCTATTGACAGAAGATGAGGCGGTACATCAATTGTTTGAGTTGTGCTGTGGATTAGATTCTATGATGTTGGGCGATTTACAAATTGTAAGTCAGGTAAAAGATGCGGCTAAATATTCCAATAAAAAAGGAATGTTAGATGGTTATACCCATCGCTTAATGCAGTTTGTGCTACAAGCTTATAAAGATGTCCGTACCGATACTGCCATTAACGAAGGTCCTGCGTCTGTAGCTCATGGTGCAGTATTGTTCATGAAACAACGCTTTAAGCAGTTTACCGACAAAAAGATTTTACTTTTTGGAACAGGTGAAATTGGAGAAACAACGGTTAAAAATCTCCAAAAACATTCCTATAAAGAAATGGTTCTTGTTAACAGAACCCGTTCTAAAGCAGAGGCTATCGCTAAGCCTTTAGGAATACGTGTTGCCGATATTGAAAATCTGAAAGAAGAACTGAGCGACACCGATATTTTAATCGTTGCAACAGGTGCTTTTGAGCCTACTGTACACACAGATCATTTTAACGGTTTAGACCGCGAAATGCTTCTACTCGATTTATCGGTTCCTAGAAATATAGATACTGCAGTTGATAAATTGGAGGGCTTAGAGCTTATCGATATGGATCAGCTGAATAATATACAAGATGAAACTTTGGCTATGCGCCGCAAGAATATTCCCAAAGCGCGTACCATCATCAATCTACATAAAAACGAGTTCTACGACTGGGTGTTAATGCGTAATCTATCACCTACAATTCAGGCTTTACGCGAAAAATTACACTCGTATAGAACCGATGAACTCGAACAACAGAAATTCCGTTTGAGTGAAGAAGAGCTTCAAAAAGCAGATAAGTTGGCTACAAGTGTGGTCAATAAAATTGCCAATCAAGCTACGGAATACATCAAATCGAAATACCGCCAATCCGACGAAATGGTAAAGATGGTAGAAGAAATGTTTAAACTGAACCAATGATTCGAATAGGAACCCGCAAAAGCAAGCTGGCTTTATGGCAAGCTTATAAAGTACAAGAGGAACTAAAAGCTCTAGGGCAGGCTTCCGAATTGGTTTTAATAGAATCGGAAGGCGATAAAGTACTCGATACTCCCCTACCGCTTATGGGTGGGAAAGGTGTGTTTACTAAAGCCTTAGATGATGCTTTGGTTGCTGGAGAAATCGACATTGCCGTTCACTCTCATAAAGATATCCCTACCGACCTACCCGAAGGAATAGAGCTTTGTACCGTGATGGAAAGAGCCAACCCTTTTGATGTGTTGGTGGTTCGTAAAAATACCGGTTTTTTAAATGACGAGGACTACGCTGGTTTAATCGCTACGAGTTCGAACAGAAGAAAATCGCAGTGGTTAGATCGCTACGAAAAACACAGTACTTGCGACATACGTGGGAACGTACAAACTCGTATTAAAAAGCTTAGAGAAAGCAACTGGGATGGAGCTATTTTCGCTGCAGCCGGGCTGCAACGCTTAGAACTAGACCACGAAATAGCGATGGTTTTATATTGGATGGTTCCCGCACCTGCACAAGGAGCAGTAGCCGTAGTTTGTAGAGAAGGAGATCGTGAAACTGCAGATATTTGTAGTGGCTTTCACCACGAAGAAACGGCTTTATGTACACGTATAGAAAGAGATTTCTTGAACCGATTAAACGGTGGTTGCTCTGCTCCTATTGGCGCTTATGCAAAAGTGGAAGATGGTATTCTTAAACTCCACACCATCGTTATGGATCCTAATGCCGAAATAAAGATTGAGGTAAAATTAGAAAAGGACGCCATGCTTGCGCACAACTTAGGTGTAGAGGCAGCAGAATACGCTTTGGAAAGAGGTGCCAAAGACATCATCGATAAACTACCTAAAGAAAAGCGTTTACACTAGATGAACACCAAAGGGCACATATGGATTACTAAATCGCTTAACGAGCGACAAAGAACCTATGCTCAAAATTTAGGTCTTCAGATTAAAGAAGTAGCCTTAACAAAGATTCAATCTATAGATTTCCCAAAAGAAATTCCTGAGGCTGAAGCTTGGGTTTTTACTAGTCAAAATGCAGTGAAAAGCTTATCCGAAAGTTCTTTTCCAGGAACTGTTTATGCTTCTGGCAAGCAAACTGCAAAAGCACTTCAAGAAAAAGGTTTTGAAACGAAATCTGGTTCTGATGAAACAGCGCTTAGCTTAGCCGAAACGATTGCAGAAGATGGCATTAAATCTGCCTTATTCTTTTGTGGAAATATGCGCAGAAACGAGTTACCAGAATATCTTGCAAAAAAAGGGGTTCAAATCAAAGAAGAGGTGGTCTACCACACTCTTTTAGAACCTAAAATGATACATGCTCAAAAAGGAGATGCGCTCTTTTTTATGAGTCCTTCGGCAGTAGAAGCTTATGCAATGATAAACGAGTTCAATACAGAAATCGATTATTACAGCATCGGAGAAACTACCTCAAATGCACTTCGAAAGAAAGGCATACAAAAAAGTTATATCGCAGCAGAAGCTTCGCTTGAAGCCATGCTCAAACAATACACAACAGAAAACAAATAGCAAATGGAGTTTCCAAAATTAAAAAACGACCTCTTACTAAGAGCTTTAAAAGGTGAAACTGTTGAAAGACCACCTGTATGGATGATGCGTCAAGCCGGACGTTTCTTACCTGACTACATGGTTTTAAGAGAGAAATACACTTTCTTCGAACGCTGTGAAACCCCAGCTTTGGTTTCTGAAATTACTACGATGCCAATATGGCAAGTAGGTACCGATGCCGCTATCTTATTCTCTGACATTTTAGTAGTTCCTATGGCAATGGGATACCATGTAGATATGGTTCCTGGTGTAGGTCCTAGATTGCCTAGAACGGTAAAAACTTTGGCAGATGCCGAAGCGATTGTTGTTCCTGATGTTGACATAGCTCTTGGTTATGTTATGGAAGGAATCAAGCAAACACGTATGGACTTAAAAGGTGAAGTTCCATTAATTGGTTTTGCCGGTGCTCCATGGACTTTACTATGTTATATGGTACAAGGTAGAGGATCGAAAGATTTTTCTGAAGCAAAGAAATTCTGTTTCGAACAACCTGAAGCGGCAAGAGTATTAATGCAGAAAATTACCGATACTACCATTGCTTATATGAAAGCGCAGATTAAGGCAGGTGCACAAGCATTCCAACTATTCGATTCGTGGGCTGGTTTATTAAGTCCAGACGACTTTATGGAATTCTCTTACCCTTACTTAAAGCAAATTGTTGCCGAATGTACTGTACCGAATATCTTATTCGCTAAAGGTTCTTGGTATGCTTTAGAGGAGTTAAAAGCTACAGGTGCCAATGGTATTGGTATCGACTGGGCGGTTACACCAGAAATGGCACGTAAAGTTTTAGGTCACGATGTTACCATTCAAGGGAACTTCGATCCTTCAAGATTATACGCTCCTATTCCTAAGATTGAGCAGTGGACTAAAGAGATGATTGACCGTTTTGGAAAAGACAGATACATAGTAAACTTAGGTCACGGTATTTTACCAGATGTACCTGTTGATCATGCTCGAGCATTCATAAACGCAGTGAAAAATTATAGTTAAACAAATTTGAAAAAAAGAAGTTAAGTAGTTAAGAAGGAATAGAAGCTAAGAAAAAGTCAGGAGTCAGAAAAAAGTAGGTTAGTATTTTAGTATCTAGTACTTTTTTTCATCTTCAAATCACCAAATTTCCATCCCGATAGCTATCGGGACATCAAATCATTTCCCTATGAACATAAAGGAGACATTTACAGCACATCTTTTCGATTTACAAAATCGCATTTGCGCTGCTTTGGAAGAAGCAGATGGCAAGGCAAAGTTTATTGAGGATGCTTGGGAACGCCCTGGTGGTGGCGGTGGTAAAACACGCGTTATCGCTAATGGAGATGTCTTCGAAAAAGGTGGTGTAAACACCTCTATCGTTCACGGTGAATTGCCCGAAGTTTTTAAGGAGAAGTTTGGCGTGAGCGAAGCGAGCTTTTATGCTTGTGGACTCTCTTTGGTGATTCATCCTACAAGCCCTAAAATTCCTACCGTACACGCCAACTGGCGCTATTTTGAAATGTACGATGGCGAAGGTGAAGTCATTAAAAGATGGTTTGGTGGTGGCTCCGATCTTACTCCTTATTATTTGGTTGAGGAAGATGCAAAACATTTTCACCAAGTGATGAAAGATATGTGTGATAAGCACAATGCAAGCTATTATCCGGAATTCAAAAAAGCTTGCGATGAGTATTTCTTTAACTCTCACCGCGATGAAACGCGTGGTATAGGAGGTATCTTCTACGATTATAAGCAAGAAGACGAAAGCATGTCTTGGGAAGCGCTATTAGCCTTCCAAATAGATGCTGGAAACTGCTTTGTGGAAGCGTATGTTCCGATAGTTGAAAAACACAAAGTAGAGACCTATACCGAAGAGCAAAAATACTGGCAAGAAATCCGCCGTGGACGCTATGTAGAGTTTAATCTACTCCACGACAGAGGAACGCATTTCGGTATAAAAACCAAAGGGAGAACAGAATCTATTCTGATGAGCCTTCCTTCTACCGTTCGTTGGGACTATGATTTCCACACGGAAAAAGGAAGTGAAGAAGCAAAGTTGATTGAGGTACTGATGAACCCACAAGATTGGCTTTAGATTGGTTGGTCCCGCATGGGCGGGATGTCTCTTCGCTCCATAGACGGTGGTTGATGGATTGAAAATATAAAACGCTTGTTGCTCTTAATGTTAAAGAGTAGCAGGTTTTTTTATTTCCCACGGAATTGATTAATTTTAAGGGTCTTATAAAATCGATTATGAAAAAGGTCCTACTCTTCATTTTAATTACTTTTAGCTTAAACTGTTTCGCACAAACTCCAACCTATAGCGAGCACATTGCACCAATTTTATACAATAGCTGTACGAGTTGTCATCACGAGGGAGGATTAGCTCCTTTTTCTTTAATGACTTATGATGAAGCTTCTTCTTGGGGAGCTGCTATGGTACTCTCAATAATTGAAGGAGATATGCCTCCATGGCCGGTAGACACCACTTATCAACGCTATGCCAACGAGCGAATCTTAAGTGCTTCCGAAATAAACACCATTGTAGAATGGGTAAATGATAGTACGCCTGAAGGAGACTCTTCAGCAACTCCATTAGCGCCAACCTATACCCCTGGAGCTATTTTACCAAATCCAGATTTTTCTATTAGTCTTCCTGCCTATACAAGTAATGCCCTTGATGAGGATGAATACATTTGTTTCAGTCTTGAAACAAACTTTCCTACGGATAAAAACATCCGAGCTATAGAGATTATTCCAGGTAATCCGGCTATAGTGCATCACGCTCTTTTATTTACAGATACAGCTATTCCGAGTGAAGAGGTAACAGATGACTGTATGGGTGTAGCAGGTAATTTAGTAGCGGGTTATACACCTGGTTCTGCACCTACAATTTTCCCTAATGGGGATGGAATTAAAATGGGAGTTCCTCTAGAGGCTGGAGCTAATATGGTAATGCAAATGCATTATCCTGAAGGGAGTGCTGGAACCGTAGACAGTACTAAAGTTAACTTTTTCTTCTACCCCGAAGGCACAGAAGACATAAGAGAAGTCTATACAGAGTCTCTGCTCGAAAACTGGTCATTATATATTCCAGCAAATACAATTCGAACATTCAACACCCAATATCCACCGGGTAATAGTGGCTTAAATACAGACTTTTCTGTACTTTCAGTGTTCCCTCATATGCATCTCTTAGGAAAAGAGATTACTTCTTATGCGGTAAAACCTGATAACGACACCATTCCTTTTGAACGAGTATTAAACTGGGATTTTGAATGGCAAGGGTTTTACAACTTTAAAAAGATGCTGAAAGTCCCAGCAGGAAGCACACTAAAAGCACAAGCTGTATATGACAACACATCTGCAAATCCACATAACCCAAATACACCTCCTCAATTAGTAACTGCAGGAGAAGCTACTACTGATGAAATGTTTTTAGTTTTCTTCCAATACTTAAATTATGTTGAGGGTGATGAAAACCTAGACTTAGAGAGCTTGTTAAATGTGGGTATTAAAGAAACTGTTCAATTTATTGAATTGAATGTATTCCCAAATCCTTCGACAGATTTCATTCAAATTGACTTACCCTTTAACCAAAGTGCGCACTTAAGAATATTTAACCTTTTAGGTGAAGTAGTACAAGAAGAAACAATTCAATCTAAAGACTTTATATCAATTAAAGAATTACCAAAAGGCATTTATGTCTGTTATGTTCAAAATGCAAATAACATCTACTCGGCAAGGATTGTTAAACAGTGATAAGGAACACACTGAAGGTTTCTAGCTAATAACAATCAGAAAATTCCTACCCATCGATAAACTCAGGATGACAATTAAATAAAAAGTCCCCTCACATTGTGAAGGGACCCTGCATTCGTAGAATAAATAACCTTTATAGGATTTTTAGACTACAATATTGATAATCTTCTTAGGAACGATAATCACCTTTTTAGGGGCTTTACCATCTAAGTAGTGTGCCGATTTTTCGTGGGCTAAGATTTGTTTTTCGATCTCTACTCTATCCATATCTAATGGAAACTCCACTTTGAAACGCATTTTCCCATTAAAGGAAACTGGGTAGGTATGTGAGCTCTCCACTAAATGAGAAGCCTCGAATTTTGGAAAGTCTTGGTAAGTAACTCCATCTGCATGTCCTAGTAACTCCCACAGCTCTTCAGAAATATGAGGGGCGTAAGAACACATCAAAATCACTAAA
>Ga0206681_10001352_pt1 | contig 11331 bp, 11 predicted proteins | sample M150012015metaG_FD_161048 | JGI IMG/M metagenome (GOLD analysis project Ga0206681, IMG submission 161048) | Ammonia-oxidizing marine archaeal communities from Monterey Bay, California, United States - M1 500m 12015 | ecosystem: Environmental > Aquatic > Marine > Intertidal zone | place: USA...
GGGGTATGCCGTGTTTATCGCAAATTTGTTTGGCATGCTCCGCAATGACAAAAGCTGTGGTTTCGTCTTCAATAGCACATGGGCCGGCAATTAGGAAAAATGGACTATCCGTTTTCATCTTTAGCTTTTTGCCCAAGATAACCACTATGGTGTCTCTTGGCGTATTCTTCTTTTGTAAAACCAATTTTTTCCATCATCAGCACTACCAAGATGTCTCCTACAACTGTCATGCAAGTCGTTGAAGTAGTCGGAGTCAACCCAAGGGGGCAAACTTCCTTTGGATTACCCGTTGAAAGAGTGAGGTCCGACATAGTCGATAGCTCACTTTCCGATTTCCCCGATAAGCATATGATCTTGATCTTTGGGCTCAATACCCTTGTCAGACGCGTAAGCTCGATCAACTCTCTTGTCTTACCCGAATTAGAAACGACTAGAATAATGTCGTTTTTTTGCAATATTCCAAGATCTCCATGTTGGGCTTCAGATGGATGCAAAAAAATTGCGGGAGTTCCGGTTGAGCTGAATGTTGTGGCAATGTTCAGACCAATTTGACCAGCTTTTCCCATCCCGCTGACAATAAGCTTACCATTATCATTGTGGACAGCTTTATGTATCATTTCTACAGCAACTTGTGAAATCCCGTCAATAGGCATTTGATTTATAGCATCAAGTTGCATCTGAATGATATTCCGAATTCTAGTTTTCAATACTTTCTAATTTACATCCGTGAAATTAATGAAACTCAAGCACTCTTTAATAGGATATCTGTTATATTGCACGAATGACACCTGAAGAAATCATTATTGATCGTGATAACAACCGTCCAATTCTTATGGACGTTAGAGGGCCAAGAGGAGGAGATACAATAATATTTTGCCATGGCTACAAAGGCTATAAAGACTGGGGTTGCTGGAATCTTATGGCAGATTTTTTGGCTGATCGAAATGTGTGTGTTGTTAAGTTTAATTTTTCATGTAACGGGGGGACAATGTCTGATCCTATTGATTTTCCGGATCTGGAGGCCTTCGGAGAGAACAATTATTCACGAGAAGTTCAGGACCTTGTGGATGTTGTTGATGCTGTTGAACAAGAATATGGTTTTACAAGTATCAGCCTGGCAGGACATAGTCGCGGAGGAGGAATCGTTGCATTGGTTGCGCAATCTGATCCACGCATTGCAAAGGTCATTTCCTGGGCAGGAGTTTCGGATTATGCCACCCGGTTTCCGAAAGACAAATATTTGGAACATTGGCAAGAAAAGGGTGTTTATTATGTGAAAAATGGCAGGACCGGCCAGGAGATGCCACACTATTATCAGTTTTTTGAAGATTTTGAAAAAAACAAAAACCAATTGAACATTCAAAAAGCAGTTTCAGGCCTAAATATTCCCCATCTCATTATACATGGCACTGAGGATGAAGCGGTTAATGTGAATGAGGCGTATAATTTGAAAAAATGGAACAAGGATGCCAAATTGCATTTAATAATGGGCGCAGGTCACACGTTCGGAGCGAAACAACCTTGGCTGGAAAGCGGAATGCCTGTTAATTTTCAGGAAGCTGTAGAGTTTTCGCTGAATTTTATGCGACAATAAATTAATAGAATTCAGGCTCGTTCAAGACAATAGTGGGATTAAGAAATCCTGAGTATTCTAAATTGAAAATGTACCTTAAATTTGCGTAAATTCGGCGACTTAGTTTGAATTGAATAAATACTTCGAAATGGTAAACATAAAATTCGGGACAGACGGGTGGAGAGCCATTATTGCTAAAGAATATACGGTCGATAATGTTGCCAGAGTTTCTGTAGCAACAGCAAAATGGGCGAGGCAGAACTATGAGGATCCAACAATTATTTTAGGTCACGATTGCAGATTCGGTGGCGAGCTTTTCGCAGTTACTGCTGCGAAAGTTTTTGTGACTCTTGGAATTCAAGTAAAAATGTCAAGGGACTTTGTGTCAACACCTATGGTGAGCTATGGTGCCAGACATTACGGTGCTTCTATGGGCGTGGTTCTAACTGCGAGCCACAACCCTCCATCATACAATGGGTACAAATTAAAGAGTGAACATGGCGGACCGCTGATCGAGGAAAAAGTAAAGGAAGTAGAGGCGATCATTCCGGATGAGCATGGTTTGGACCTGGAATCAATGGATTTTGACCAGATGATCTCCAACGGGAAGATCGAGATCATTGATCTTGAGACTATGTATATAGAGGCAATAGAAGAGAATTTCGATCTGGATGCCATTCGCAATTCGGGACTTAATTTTGCCTATGATGCTATGTATGGATCGGGTCAGAATGTGCTAAAGCGCATTTTTCCGGAGATGACATTTCTTCATTGCGATTACAACCCATCATTCATGGGGCAGGCTCCTGAGCCGATACACAAGAATTTAGGTGAGTTTTCTGAGCTGATCAAGGCAAGAGGAGACATTGCCTGTGGTCTGGCTACTGATGGCGATGCCGATCGGATCGGACTATACAACAGCAAAGGAGAATTCATTGATTCTCACCACATTATCCTGCTCCTGCTGAACTATCTGCATAAATTTAAGGGAATGACAGGAAAGGTATGTGTTGCCGCTTCAACGACACCACGAGTGACCAAACTTGCGGAGAGATGGGGTTTGGAACACGACACTGTTAAGATCGGGTTCAAATACATTGCGAAACAAATGATCACTGAGGATGTGTTGATCGGAGGAGAAGAATCAGGAGGGATTGCGATCAAAGGACATATCCCTGAAAGGGATGGCATTTGGATGGGACTTGTAATTTGGGAGTATATGGCCAAGTCAGGCAAATCACTTGAAGAATTAATTGCTGAGATCTATGCTTTGGTAGGAGAATTCAAATACTGGAGGGATGATCTGCACATCAGTGAAGCACTCAAGCAACAGATCGTCGAGAATTGTAAAGAAGGCAGATACACTCAGTTTGGTGATTATCAGGTTGAGAGGGTGGACACAACGGATGGCTATAAATTCTTTTTAGGTGACGATCAATGGATGATGATCCGTCCCTCAGGAACGGAGCCTGTTTTGAGATGTTATGCAGAAAGCAAGGATCTGGATGGGGCGCTTCGAATATTGGAGGCATGTAAAAAAACCATTGGGGTTTGATAGAAAAAGGGTGTTGTATATTGTTTACAATATTATTTGCCAATTTTCTCTCTTTTTCTCAGTTACCACCTGTTGACTCTTGCTACATAAATGTGTGTAGCTTCAACGTTTACCTGTTGGGTGGAGTTGACGCCAAATACAAAGAAATAAGTAAGAAATTTAAAGATCCTCTACATCAAAGGCCGGATTCGAGTTTTGGAATTCCGAACAGGATCTCCAACTGTGCTGAGTTACTTTCCAGAGGTAATTTCGACCTAATGGTATTTCAGGAAGTGGTCGACGGTGTTCGTGGGGATTCTGCCGTTAGGGACCTGACAATGAAGCTGAATTATATAACAGATAAAAAGTTTCATTGGTTCACTTCACAACGGATAGGTAAGGGAATGCGCATGGAATCAATGGCGTTCATTTACGATCCAGCCAGAGTGGATGTGGTAGATCAAAAGGGAAGCCCTACGACCCTGATAGAGTCTTTTGAGCCTAAGAACAGAAAATACGTCAAGACCTGCTGGAAGGCTGGAGACTTTGATTTCACTCTGGTCAGCTGTCATTTTGCCTGGAATGACAAGGATTATAATCGCCGACAGGCCGATTACAAAAAGCTGGATCATATTTTACATCATCCTTTGGAATATTCAAAGGACCCGGATGTCATCGTAGTAGGTGATTTCAATCGTTTTGGTGGAAATCATTTTAGCATGGAAGCTCAAGAATATGGCATCCAACTTATCCAATACGATTCTACCAAGTTCAGAGTGCCTCATGTTGAGTATTTCGACCGTTCATTGGCCATCTTGAAAGAGGTATCTGCGAATCCTGAAATTGAAGACCCCCAGCACCATTCAACGACGGTTTCTGACAACACCATGGTATACGATATGTTCTGGTTGACTGCAGATGTGCTTGAGGAGTACAGCGTGAGCAAAAACGAATGGAACGTTGACTTCGGCGTGATGGTCTACGACGAGCCGGGAGGAAATGCTTACGTCGAAGGGTTAGAAAAGCTATCCTTAAAAGAGCTGAAATTAGCGTACAGTGACCATCGACCCATCTGGATGAGGTTTAATGTTACATCTAATCAGTCAGATAAATAATAAAGCCTCGATCAAATTGACGAGGCTTAAATGCTCCTTAAAAACAGTAAGTTTATTAACGCTTGCCCCAGATCACTACTTCTGCTCTTCCTTTTGCGTTAGGAACAGTGGTGTAATTGAGTTTGATCTTTTTAATGATCCTTTTGTTGCCCGGTAGATCTACGATTCTCTCGGCACCGGGAGCGAACTTGTGTCCAACTTTCACATTCATGTCCTGTCCGTTTCCGAAGATAACGCGCATGTTTCTGAGGTGGATCGGAGCCCCTTTTACTTTGACCCTAAGCTTGGTAAAAGCTCCTTTGTAGGCAGTTACGGGAATTTCGTCATGGTCTCCGCCCATATTGACCATTCGAGATCCAAGGCGTTGCCATTCGCCTCCGACGTCCGCTACGGTGCAGAATGACATGGTTGTAATAACAATAGCCAGCGCCAAAGAGATATTAATAATGGCTTTCATGATTTTTATTTTTTGTGTTTATACTAAAGTAGACTATTAATTGAACCAAAGGTTTAATCGGTAGGATGAAAAATCACCAGCCTGTTCGGAAAAGATTGTTACTCCCGTTCGGCCCGCTCTTCGGTTTGTATTTATAATATGCACTTCCGGCAGCTTTCCTGCACGCTTCAGCGTCGTTAAGTAAAGCCCACTCATTCACAATAAATTCTGTGCAAAATGCTCCGGGATACATCAGACCGCTAGTCATCACCAATGGATATGCACCTGCCAATTCCCAATACGGTTTAAAATAATCCTTGCTGATGCAGGCGATGGCAACAGCATCTTTTGGGCGAGAATCTGCATTTTTGAAATAGCTGGCGGCTTCATCCATGAGGCCATTATGTCCATTGAAGATCAAGAGATCCGCATTCCCGTATGCCGGATATGGTTGAAGCTCTGTAGCTATAGAATCTAATTTTTCACCGGCCAAGGACTTGAAATAATCCTCAAGGCACAATTGCATTTGATCGCCTCGATAAGCGTCCATAATAAGCAGGACCTTGGTGCCATTTGAATATGTTTTTTCAAAAATGGCTCTGTCCAGTATGAATTCATTTACTTTTTCCTGACCGTGGATCATTATCCAGTCTGATAAGTCGCTAAAGTATCGTTTCATTCCTTTGCTCGTCCCCCAATACAGGTTTCTCTTTGCATCGAATCCGTTTCCGATGCTGGGCGAAGTAGGAACTATTCCCTGGTTCTCATTGTCGCAGAGTGGCACGAAAACATGAACTGTAAGGTGTGCACCTCTAGCGATCTTTGCATTTAAATTGCTCAGAATTTGCTTTCTGTCTTGTGGAAATTTGAACTCGAGGGCATTTATTTTTTGCAGCTCATTATTCTTTTCAGCCGTTACTGCTTCCGTAGAAGTTAAGCCGTTACGTTTTGGATTTGGCCGCTCATCCGTTGTTGACCGGTCAAAGCATGGCTCAGAATAATTTAATTGCCCGTTGCATGAATTGAACGCAATGATTGTGAAAAGCGTAATTAGGATTGAAAAATGCCTCATGATGATAGAATGCATGGAGAGGCCAAAAGGAACAAAAGCAAAAAAAAAATGATATGAAAAGATGGGTACTTACCTTGGCAATCAGTTGCTTAGTGTATTTGGGATATGCACAGATAGACATTTCAGATAACCCAGCGGGAATTTACATGATCCAATGTCTGTCAATGAAGATGTGAATGGCGGGAAAAGTGATACTTATGAAATAATAATGTCGGGTAGATATGCTGCCCCTTAAAGTGAGCTTAGAACAAGATGATCTTCCGCCTTTTTGAGCATTTCCCTTGAGCAAGGTATCCTAGGTCATAGTTCATTTCCATAACGAGCATGGCACTGAACGGGTGTGAGGCCTTATAAGTGCTGAAACTCTTATTTGCTGGAAAATTGTTGGATTGTCCTGCTGCACTTATTGCATCCGACAACATGTAATTGAACCTTGCGCCGAATGTAATTCCAAAGTTCTCAGTTCCTAACATGTAGGCTCCGAATCCCATTGAAACACCATATCCGATCTTTGACCAGTTCGCAGAAACATCAGCGTCTGTAACGCCATAGTATTGGTTTGTATGCTTTCCATTTTTTAGTATCGACATGACAGGACCAATTTCAAAATATCTCCCTGAATTATTGTTGCGGTACATAAGAAAAAGGTCAAGTGCTTTAAAGTTAATTACGGATCTGTATTCCGGACTAGCTCCTGAGGTTGAGTCCGCAACGTTAAATTTGAACTTTTGACTGAAACTGGAGCTCATTACATCAAAGGTAACTTCATGGTTCTCACCAAAATTAAAGCCTAACTTCCCTCCAAAAGTATACCCGGTAGAGAGTTGGTGGTTGAAGGATGCATCGTCAAACATATTTTGGTTGAACAATAGGGTTAAACCATAGCCTCCCTTGACTCCAAGATCGAGCCAATTCTGTGCAAAAGATGTTGTCATTACCACGATCGTCGACAAGCTGAGAATGGTTTTTCTCATTATATTTGGCATTTCCATGCCGCGAAGCTAGGGAATAAAAAAATAAATAGAGAAAACAATAAACGAAATGAAGATTTTACAGGGTAAAACGGCAATTATCACGGGTGCAACAAGAGGAATTGGAAAAGGGATAGCTGAAAAATTTGCGGAAGCGGGGGCGAATGTGATATTCACATATGCTTCCTCTGAAGACAAGGCAAAGGCAATAGAATCAGACCTAAAGGAGAAAGGGGTAAATGCAATTGCAGTACGATCCAACGCGGCTGATTATAAAGCGTGTGAAGAGTTGGTAGCTCTGACACTAGAGAATTTTGATACTATAGATATTGTGATCAATAATGCCGGAATAACCAGAGATGGATTATTGATGAGAATGAGCGAGGACAACTGGGATGAGGTAATAGATACAAATCTAAAGTCAGTGTTCAATATGACCAAAGCGGTTCAGCGAACTATGCTCAAACAAAGATCCGGATCCATTGTCAACATCAGCTCAGTGGTTGGTGTAAAGGGAAATGCCGGTCAGGCGAATTATGCCGCATCGAAAGCGGGAATTAACGGATTTACAAAATCCGTGGCACAAGAGCTTGGATCAAGAAGTATAAGGTGCAACGCAATTGCTCCCGGATTTATAGAGACTGAGATGACCGGTGGGTTGGATGAGAAAGTTGTACAGGAATGGAGAGACTCAATACCACTTAAAAGGGGAGGAAGCCCTGAAGATGTGGCCAATCTGGCACTTTTTTTAGCATCAGATGCCTCAGGGTATATTACAGGGCAGGTAATTAACGTTTGTGGTGGTATGTTAACCTGATTCGAATGAACATAAGCTTAAGTTTCCCCGAATGGTATGTTTTTATTTGTGTAGCTCTGGGTATACTGTATGCTTTTGTTTTTTATCGAAAGGATAGACTCCTAGAAGAGATCCGTAGATTTTGGCGTTGGATACTTTTCGGTTTTCGCTTCATAACCGTAACTACTCTGGCTCTGCTTCTTCTAGAGCCTATAATGGAGTCAGTATCGACTAAATTAGAGAAACCCATAGTAGTACTGGCGCATGACAATTCTGAGTCTATGTTATTGGGGAAAGATTCCTCGTACATATGTGGTGAATATAAGGGTGAACTCATAAAATTAGAAGAGAAATTGAGCGAAAAGTTTGAGGTTCAATCCTACACTTTTGGCGGTAATGTATCTGAGGGTTTGAATCTGGACTTCAAGGAAAAAACCACCAACATTTCTGACTTCTTTGATCAGATATTTACAAGGTTCTATAACCGTAACCTGGGAGCTATTGTAATTGCGTCTGACGGCATTTACAACAATGGAACTGATCCGGTTTATGTTGCTGAGAAAATCAAGAATACACCAATATACACTATTGCACTAGGGGATACGAGCGCTCAGAAAGACATCATATTAACAGATGTCGCACACAATCGACTGGCATACCTTGGGAATGATTTTCCCGTTGAAATAGCTTTACGATCCAGAGATTTTTCCGGCCAGCAAACAACGGTCTCAATTCTTAAAAACGGAAAAACAATACGAAGTGAAACAGTTCAATTTTCCAAGGAAGATTTTTTTACCGTAATACCGTTTAATATTGAAGCCAAAAATACGGGGATCCAGAAATACACGATTGCTGTTGAACCGCTGAACGGCGAGCTAACAACAACCAATAATTATCGGGAGATCTATATAGACGTATTGGATAGTAAACAGAAGATATTGATGTTGGCTGGCGCCCCAAATCCGGATATTTCGGCCCTGAAAATGGCTATCGAAAGGAACAAAAACTACATTGTCGATGTTAGCTTGGTTGAAAATTTTGAGGGGGAGCCGTCAGATTTCAGTTTAATTATTGCCCATCAGGTTCCGTTCAATTCTGACGCTTCAAATACTCACGCGAAAATTAGTGATTCGGGGATCCCGATGCTATATATTTTAGGGGCTCAAACCAAATTCTCTGAATTCAATTCGGAAAATAACGGACTTAAAATAGTGGATGCCAGAGGGTTGACAAATGCTCAGGTGTTGGTGAATAAGTCATTCCCATTGTTTACAATAGATGAGAATTTTAAACGTGAAATAGAAAAATTCCCTCCATTGACCTTGCCATTTGCGAGCGAATATCAATCCAGCACTTCATCCGAAATTTTGTTTTACCAAAAGATCGGTAACGCGAAGACGAAATTTCCTTTGCTGCTTTTCAATAAAGTTAGAGACAATAAATTCGGGTTCATACTTGGGGAGGGGATCTGGCGATGGAGGATGGCCGATTATCAAGAGAACAGGACCCATGAGCAGTTTGACAAGTTTATTGGTAAGATAATTACTTATTTGGCCTCGAAAGAGGATAAGAGCTTTTTTAGAGTTTATTCATCCGCGGATTACAGAGAGGATGAAGATGTTATACTTGATGCAGAACTGTACAACAGAAGCTACGAGCTGGTCAATGACGTTGATGCACAGCTTTCGATGATCAATGAATCAGGTGAGGAGTTTGACTTTTCATTTACAACCACTGCAGATTCGTACCGATTGAACTGCAACCAACTGCCTAAGGGAGAATACCAATACACAGCACGTGTTAAAAGACAGGATGAAGTTTTTGAACAGAGAGGTCAATTTACTGTATCGGAGCTGAAAGTAGAGATGACCAACGCGACTGCCAATCACGAATTGTTATTCAATTTGGCAGATAAGAGCAATGGTAAAATGTACTATTCCAATCAGCTGGACCAATTACAAAAGGAAATTTTAGCTAAAAAAGAAATAGTAGATGTATCTTACTCAGAAAAGAAGCTAACTGACCTGATCAATTGGAATTGGATCTGTTTCCTATTGATCGGACTATTGGGATTAGAGTGGTTCTTGCGTAAATTCAAAGGGGCATATTGATTGGACTAATGTGGGTATACGACCTTAAATATTACTGGAGAAAGTGGAGAACCACTTTATTGGTCTTGGCTTTTATCTTACTTGGACTGTTTGTTTTCAGGCTCCAGATTTTAATGGTTTTTGGCAATTTTCTTATTTGTGAAGATGAACTCGAACCAGTAGAAGTCGCTTTTGTGTTGGGTGGCAACTCGCAAATAAGGGCTCAAAGGGCAGCGGAGGTTTACGACCTGAACATTTCGGACTATTTTATTTGTACAGGAGAGCACCACAATGATCTTTCGGATTTCTTTGACATACCCGAATCAGAAGCTGCATTGTCCAGGGGGTTTTTGAGTCAGATGGGTGTGCCATCTCAAAAGATCGAGATAATGAAAGCAGGTACGAGCACAAGAGAGGAGGCGGGCCACATTCTTGAAAAATGTATCGAAATGGACTGGAATAAAATTGCACTTATTTCGGATCGATTTCACACAAGAAGAATCGATGAGATCTTCAGATCAAAATTTAAAAAGAAAGGGGTAGACATCATTATAATTGGTGTTCAGAACGATAAATACGATGAGGAGGTGTTTTGGCAAAACGAAAGTGGAACGGTCATGGTGATCATGGAGTACATTAAACTGATTCACTATTATTTTACCTGATAGTAATGGTCGAATTTTAGTTGCCTTTGCTCCTTTCGGATTTAATTATGGACAGAAAAGTTTGGCATGATGTTAGAAGGTACCCCCCGTGAAAACTTGTTCTGCAAAATACAATTCTAATTATAAATTGAATTGACGTTCAAAAGAATCTAATTTTAGTTAAATTACTCTCTTATAAAACAATATAGACATGACATCAACATCTACTTTACCAAAACTTTTAGCATTTTCCCTGGCTTTTGCAGGGTTCATCTTAACTCAGAACAGCACGGCACAATCATGGAGTTCATTTACTTTCCCTAAGGCAGGTCTGACGTGCGATTTTCCCGGTGAACCGTCTCACGACATTACCACAAAAGAAAATGCTACTACTCATAAGATCAAAGTGACTTACAAGGGTGCTGTATATGCATTTGTAGCTACGAAGTCAGCTGTCAACTTAGAGGAGAACGGAGAATCGGGAGAGACGTTGTATGCCGGTTTCAAAAAGAAGTACAAGGAGGCAAACAAGGCTGGTTTCAAATATGCGGGTAAAAATGGGGTAGAGGCCAAGCTGATCTCCGAAAAGACGCACATCAACTACCGATCACTGGTTGTGGGCAATTACTCTTTTCAGGCTATGGTTATCAACGTGGGTAGCTTCGCCACTGCTTCCGATGTTAAGCGTTTTTTCTCTTCTTTTGTCCATCTAAAAGATGCTCAGCCTGTAATTAAAGAAGAGCTGAAAAAAGAAGATCGCTAGTCTGTTTTATAGAGCAACGATTAGTAATGGTTTTAGAATCACTTTAAAGGTAGAATTGTAGATAGTGTACGGAATGGCTTCCACGGGTTTAGTACCAATTGACCTGCTTTTTAATTGCTTTTAAGTACTAATCCTAGATTAACGTTGATGCCTTGACCAATATTTCTCCCCGTTATAACATAGGACGTTCCTGCAAAAGCCCCTAATCTTTCAAATATCGGGGAATAAAAGGTTGCGCCCAATTTGTGGTAATTAACCCTTAGCTCTTTAAAGGTTGATGGAGCAGGAGTCCCTCTATAGTCAAGACCTCCAAGGCAAGTTTGATGGTCATACCAAA
>Ga0206681_10001353_pt1 | contig 11310 bp, 3 predicted proteins | sample M150012015metaG_FD_161048 | JGI IMG/M metagenome (GOLD analysis project Ga0206681, IMG submission 161048) | Ammonia-oxidizing marine archaeal communities from Monterey Bay, California, United States - M1 500m 12015 | ecosystem: Environmental > Aquatic > Marine > Intertidal zone | place: USA...
ATACGAGTGCCAAATTTAAAGCCATAGTTCCATATTATATTGGTCAGATACTATACAAACAAAACAAGTTCAAGGAAGTAACGGATTATGCTCCTCGGTTTTACGATGGTATATCCAAGAAAAGGAAATCAGAATTTGCACACATTATCGGCGATTCCTACTACAGATTAGAAGAGTATGACAGCGCCATTGTCTATTTGAAAGCATACAATTTCGTTGAGAAATCTTCCAGGGAAGATTATTATCAGTTGGGATTTTCATATTACCGGACAGGGGATTATAAGAATGCAATAAAATATTTAGGAAAGGTGAGATCCAAGAAAGATTCACTGGCACAAGTTGCATATTATCAGTTGGGGGATGCTTATTTGAAGAACGACCAAAAAGATTACGCGCGTAATGCATTCAAAACAGCTTCACAGTTTTCTTTTGACAAAGAAATAGAAGAGGATGCACTTTGGTCCTACGCTAAATTAGCTTTCGAGCTATCTTACAACCCCTATGATGAGGCAATTGGCGCATTTCATGAATACATAGACAAATACCCCAATAGCTCAAAAGTAGATAAGGCTTATGAGTTTCTTTTGAACGTTTACACAACTACCAAGAATTATAAAGCGGCGTTGGCCTCGATCTCGAGAATTCAGAATAAAAACGAGAAAATGAAAAAGGCATATCAGACAATTGCTTTTAATAGAGGAGTTGAACTGTTTCATAATAGTTCATTTACTGCTTCTATAGCCAGCTTTGAAGATTCGCGTAAATATAAAGTCGATAAAATTCTATCTTCCGAAGCTGTTTATTGGGAGGCAGAGGCATTTTTCGGAATTGGTAAATACCAAAAGTCAATAGCAAAATACAACGAATTTAAGCTAGAACCGGGGGCAATTTTAACCGGAAAGAGAGCTCTTGCAGATTACAATCTAGGATATACCTACTTGAAAAAAGAGAATTACTCAGCGTCTTTGACCTCTTTCCGACAATTTATACAAGGGGCATCAACAGCAGAAAATCAAAGGAAAGCTGACGCATATCTACGAATTGCCGACAACTATTATTTACTCAAGGAGGATCCCAACGCGATCAGCAACTATCTGATAGCGATTGAAATGTCAGTTAGAAATGGGGATTATGCACATTTCCAGATGGCTAAAAGTCAAGGTTTTAAGGACGATCAGGAAGGGAAAATAGCATCGCTTCAGGCCTTATTGGATAATTTCCCAAAATCTTCTTATGCAGTGGCTGCTGAGTATGAACTGGGAGAAGCGTATTTGGTTCAGAATAAAAATGAGGAAGCTCTTGGCTATTTTGAACGAATCGTTTCTGATTATTCACAAAATGTTAATGCGAGAAGAGCACTGTTCAATATTGGGGTAATACATTACAGAAATGGAGATTATCCGCGGGCAAAGGATATTTTCAATCAGGTTGTAGATCAATATCCGAATTCAGAGGAAAAGAATGCTGCCATTGTTCAAATGAAAGAAGTATATAAAGCAACTGAACAACTCGATGAATATATTGCCTGGTTAAAAAGTAAAGGTATTGACGCTTCTTTTGAAGAGCTGGATAATGAATATTTCTCAATTGCTATGAATGAACTGGAAAATGAACCAGTAGATTGTTATAAGGTTATTGAGAAATTTGAAAACTACTTAGCTAAAATAGAGCAGCCGAAACATGGGATGGCTGCCTATTTCTTTGTAGCCCAATGCAATTATCAATTGCAGACGTTCAATGCCGCGATCTTGGCCTATAACAAAGTCATTGAGGCAACCAATAATGAATACACAGAGCAGGCTCTTTCAGAAGCTTCTGAGATCAACTTCTATCAATTGAAAGATTATCAGGCGGCACTAAGCAATTATGCCACTCTCGAAAAAGTGGCACAGGAATCTGAGAACGTCAATAAGGCAATTATTGGTCAGATGCGATGCTTTTACAACATGGAAAACTATCAGTATGCCAGAGAATATGCTCGAAAGGTCTTAAATAAGATTAGTGACGACGAGGAACTTGAAGTCGAAGCCCAGTTTATTGAAGCAATTTCTTTGAAAGAACTAATGGAGTATTCTGCAGCACTGATCGCACTCCGTAGAACAACAGAAATTACAAAAAGTGTAAAAGGTGCAGAAGCCAAATATTCCATTGCCAGGATCTATTTTATTCAGGAAAAATATGACGAATGTGAAAATGAAGTTCACGAGTTAGTAGAGCAGAAACCGGGATATGACTATTGGTTAGCAAGCGGGATCATATTATTGGCTGAGGTCTATATGGTCAGATCTGATTATTTCAATGCCAGATATAATCTTGAAAGTGTGATCAATGGATACAAAGGCGATGACGATATCATTCCTCTTGCTCAGGAAAAATTATTAGAATTAGATGCTTTGGATAAGCAGGAAGAAAAAGATCAGATTGAAAACGACACGGAAGAAATTGATCTGGGCGAGGAGGAAAACCTTAGGAATAAAAGCTTGTTCGAAGAAAGTGAAGAGGAGAATGATGACCCGGAAAAGAATGAAGAGCCAAAAGAAAAGGAGGATGAAGATGAATAATTTATTCTATTTTTTATTGACGGTATTTTTAACAAGTGCTGTCTATGGTCAGGTAACTGACCCCGATGAAGGTGATTTTTCTTTGAATGTACATGGACAGGGAAATCGATCGATTTCTCCTCCATCCAAGATTTCAGAACTGCCGGAAATAAAGAAGGAAGTACATGATAAACCGCTTGTTTCTTATAAAGTATTGTCCAAAAAAATTGACGTTTCCTTCATGCCGAAACCCATTAAGCCCGCGAGGTTGAAGGTGAGCGAACCGTTGGAAAAATTATATGCAGGTTATTTGAAAGCAGGATTTGGAAATTACATTATGCCGTTGGTAGATTTTTATTACGGAGGGACAAGATCAAGAAAGAACAGCTGGGGCCTAAATTTAAGACACTTTTCTTCCGGACAAGGACCGGAGGATGTGGGATTTTCCGGATTTAGTGAGAATGCATTTAAAGCCAATTACAAGCACTTTCTAGACTACCATACGCTCAGCTTTAATGTGAAATACAATAGGGATGTGGCTTACTATTATGGATTTGAATTGAACGACTCTATTTTTGCAAATTTTAAAGATGCAAAAGAGGAGATCAGAACGATTTACAATAGCATTAATGTAAATGTTGAACTCGAAAGTAACTACAAGGATTCCGCGAAGCTAAATCATAGAGTGGGGTTGGATTATAATTTCTTGATGGGAAATTATCAGAATAGAGAAAATCGATTTGTTGTTGATGGTAGAATTCAAAAGTACTTTGGTAAAGAACTTGCAAGACTTGATTTCGCATTGGATTACAACGATTATTCATATCAAAGGTATGACGAATTGGACTCCAATCAGTTGGTTGCTGAATTAGCCGAGACAGAATTCAAGATCTTACAAAACAGCGCCATCCTCAAACTAACTCCAAGTATCAATGCGCTAAGGAAGAATTTTAAAGCACATATAGGTGCATCAATGCAGGTTGATTCAAAAGCAGAAAGTTTTCATTTATTTCCACACGCTGAAGTTAAATACAGCTTGTTCAATGACATGTTTATTCCATACGTTGGAGCAACGGGAAACGTGAGAAGAAATTCATTTCGTTCAGTTACATCAGAGAATCCATTTGCTTCCAGTGCAATAGTGCTTAAAAATTCGGTAAAACGGTACGAAATTTATGGCGGCATAAGAGGGTCTTTCAGTTCATCTATGTCATTCAACTTTAGAGTTTCACAGGCCAGATTTACCGATATGCCTTTCTTTTTTAACGATACTGTATACTCCTTACAGAATAAATTTTCGGTAGTTTATGATCAAGCGAATGTTCTTTCAATTGGAGGCCAGCTGGGGTACAGGGTGGATGAAAAGCTCAAGGTGTATGTTCGTGGGGATTTCTATGACTATGATCTGGATAGAGAAGCATATGCTTGGCACAAGCCATCTCTTGAAATTTCTGTAGGCGGTTCTTATAACATGGCTGATAAATTAGTCGTTCGGGCTGATATTTTCTTTATTGGAAAGAGGTTTGCTAAGTCATTAAGACCGGTCAATGGGCTGGAGCTAAGTGCCGTGACCAGTCCGGACGGGCAAGAGGTTTACTACCCGATTGAAATCAACGCGATTTTAGATGCGAATTTTGGTGTGGAGTATAGATTAACCAAAAAGGTTTCGGCTTTTGTCAATGTAAACAATTTAACAACAAAGAAATACCAGCTTTGGCTTCGTTATCCCAACCAAAGCATCAATATTCTTTTCGGAGGAACTGTTAGATTTTGATCCTTGTAAATACTTTTTCAGTATTGAGAAAGTAGCTGAATCAAAATCGGGATATGTTGCTGACCTTGAGTGAATTACTCCAAAAATAATTGCTAGGTTGGTATTAGTGTTGATAACCCGTATTCCTGTTAATAAAACCTAGTAATTACAAGGCCTTCCACTAGTAATAACCCTTTAGTAGTATTACCTTTGTGACGTTAGTAATTACAAGCGAAATTTAGTATGAGCGAAGAAGAAAAAAAACCAGATTATTCGGCAGACAGTATACAAGCTTTAGAGGGCATGGAACATGTTCGTATGCGCCCTTCGATGTATATTGGAGATGTTGGTTCCAGAGGACTGCATCATCTGGTTTATGAAGTAGTGGATAATTCCATTGATGAGGCTTTAGCCGGCCATTGTGATATGATTTCAGTGGTAATTACAGAGAATAATGGTGTCCATGTGCAGGACAATGGTAGGGGCATTCCGGTCGATATTCACAAGAAGGAAGGTGTATCTGCCTTGGAAGTTGTTATGACCAAGATCGGAGCAGGGGGGAAATTCGATAAAGATTCATACAAAGTTTCTGGAGGTTTACACGGCGTAGGTGTTTCGGTTGTAAATGCGCTTTCTTCTGAGTTAAAAGCGGTCGTTGGAAGAGGTGGAAAGGAATATCAACAAGAATATTCAAGGGGTAAAACAAAATATCCTGTAAAAGAAGTCGGAACAACAGAAATACGAGGAACCAGAATGGAATTTCAGCCGGATCCGGAAATATTTGATGTTTTAGAATATAGCTATGAAACACTCGCCACGCGAATGCGGGAGTTGTCTTTTTTGAATAAAGGAATCAGAATTACCTTAACTGATCTTCGTGAACACGATGAAGAAGGGAACCATGTCTTTGAAGAATTCCACTCTGAAATTGGACTTCCAGAATTTATTAGGTATTTGGATGGTAACAGAGAAAAGATAATTTCTGATGTAATAAGCATGGAAGGAGAGAAAAATGGGATACCTGTTGAAGTCGCTATGGTATACAATACTTCGTACTCTGAAAACATTCATGCTTATGTGAACAACATTAATACCCATGAAGGAGGAACCCACCTTTCTGGTTTCAGAAGAGGACTGACCAATACACTGAAAAAATATGCTGAATCTTCTGGAATGCTCGATAAATTGAAGTTTGAAATATCAGGAGATGACTTTCGCGAAGGATTAACGGCTATAGTTTCAGTAAAGGTCTCTGAACCTCAATTTGAGGGCCAAACCAAAACAAAATTGGGAAATAGGGAGGTAACGGCTCCGGTTAGCCAAGCGGTTAGCGAGATGTTAACTAATTATCTGGAAGAAAATCCAAACGATGCCAAGATAATAGTTCATAAAGTGATTCTAGCGGCACAGGCGAGGCATGCAGCAAGAAAAGCCAGAGAAATGGTCCAAAGAAAGAATGTAATGGGAGGCTCTGGACTACCTGGAAAGCTGGCTGATTGCACTTCTAAGGATCCGGCAGAGAGTGAACTATATCTGGTTGAGGGTGATTCTGCCGGTGGTACGGCCAAGCAGGGAAGGGACCGGTTCTTTCAGGCTATTATGCCATTGAGAGGAAAGATCTTGAACGTTGAGAAAGCAATGCAACACAAGATCTTTGAAAACGAAGAGATCAAAAATATTTATACTGCGCTAGGGGTAAAAGTTGGTACGGAGGAAGATGCAAAAGCTTTGAACCTGGAAAAGCTAAGGTACCATAAAGTTATCATTATGTGTGATGCCGATGTAGACGGGTCACATATACAGACCCTTATTATGACTTTCTTTTTCAGACATATGAAAGAGCTAATTGAAAATGGGCATCTGTATATTGCCACACCACCACTTTATTTGGTTAAGAAAGGTGCAAAACAGGCGTATGCCTGGGATGATGACCAAAGGGATAAACTGATCAATGAATACAAAGGGTCTGGTTCTGAGTCAAGTGTTGGAATACAACGCTATAAAGGACTTGGAGAGATGAATGCAAATCAGCTCTGGGAAACGACAATGGAGCCTGAAAACAGAACTTTACGGCAAGTAACTATCGACAATGGTTTAGAAGCTGACAGGATCTTTTCTATGCTGATGGGAGACGAGGTTCCACCTCGAAGAGCATTTATTGAGAAGAATGCGAAATACGCTAATATCGATGCGTAAGAAGTAATCCAAGAGTTTTTGTCTCTAATTACTTTACGACTGTAACGCTGCCCCGGAGCTCGTAGATCTCGTCTGTATATAGATCCTTAGCTTTAATTTTCCACACGTACACACCGATTGGAACCTCCATTCCATTCCAGGTTCCGTCCCAGCTGTTTAAAAAGTCCTCCGTTTGCCATATTAGCTCCCCCCATCTATTGAATATCCTGAATTCGAATACATCAGGGTTAATCATGTCACCAAGAGCCATAAAATGATCATTGAATCCATCTCCATTCGGACTGAATGCATTTGGCACATATAAGGTGAATATGCCGTTAACTATTAGTGTGTATGTTGTGTCATGTGCACATCCTGCATCAGTATAAGCTGTGAGTGTAATGTCATAAGAACCTGGATTGATGTTCGGGAATTCTGCAGTTGGATCAATCAAATTTGACGTAGCGGGATCTGTGCTGGAACCAAAGTCCCATAAGTAAGTACTTGCGTTCGAACTTCCATTGGTGAATACGATCACGGTTTCATTTAGATTCGTTGGGTTTGGATTCATGGTGAAATCTGCGATAGGATAGTCGTCGACGCAAATCATATTCGGTTGTGTTAAACTGTCTACACAACCTTCAGGACTAGTAACGATCAAACTAACATCATAACATAATGGGTCCGGATAGGTGGCCCCAACCATTCCTGTACTAGAGGTGGTGCTTCCATTGCCGAAATCCCAAAAGACTGTGCCAACTAAAGAGGAAGTAGTAGTGTTCGTAAAATTGACTGTTAGTGGGTAGCAACCTGAATTGATGTCAGATATAAAACTAACTGGAGGATTCGGACTGGCTACAACAGAATCACATACCGTAACCTGTGTTGTTTCACAACCATCAGTAACTGTTACACAATAGGTTGTGCTAACTACCGGACTATCATTTAATTGTGCTCCAACACTTCCATTATCCCAAACAAAAGTATACGGTGCACCGATGCCTCCGGAAGCAATTGCATCATATGTTACATCTTCTCCCGGACAAATTGAATCTGTTCCGGATACACTTGCCGATATTGGAGGTAAGAGGTTCACACATATCGAATCTGTTTCAGAAACACATCCGAAAGCATCAGTAAAAAACATGGTATAACACGTGCTTAAAGAAGGGTTGACCAAGTGAGGTGCGTTCCCAATTAATCCGGCACTCCACGATTGAGTATAAGGGCCGCCCAGACCACCAATAGGATTGGCCAATAGCTGAGCTGTTCCATTTTCACAGATCGTGGTGTCGTTGGACAAATTGAGAGTGAAAGGCAGCGCAACATTTACTGTAATGAATGCACTATCTGAACACCCTCCAACCCCAACAACATACGCTAATACTTCGGAATTCTGCGTAGCAGGGTCAAAGATACTTGTTGTTGGTGCAAGCCCTGAATCAAACCAGTTTCCTCCAGGATCCGGTGCACCCGGAATAAGGTTGAAAAGATCTACGACGGGATCTATAATACAGTAATTCAAAGTGGTATCGTTGCCAGCAGACCCCGTTGTACTTATAGTAATGTTAACCGTGTCGGCAGAAGAGCAGGCCATGTGGTTGGTTTCCCACCCCTCCACTATGTATTGGAAAGAGCCACTTATGGATGCGACTGGATCGGCAATCAATGGGTCTGATAGTCCTGTTATTGGTGTCCATGAAAAGTTATATTGCGGAGGCACATTGCTAACGCCCAAAGTTGTATATGCCAAGCCAATGATCGGATTTACTCCTGTAAATAGCAGTCCATCTTGAAAAACTACATTTCCATCACAATCAACTATTTCATAGCTGACCTCCATGTCATAAAATCCGGATACAGTTTGAAATTCAAGAAAAGCACCGTCGTAAACAGGAAAGGTAGCCGTGCTAGTAGTACCTGTAGTAAAAGTATAAGTGCCGATAGATACACCATCTGCAAATACTTCTATGCTAAATCCATTCCAACCATCTCCAAATGAGTCAAACATGTTGATCTGATAGTCACAGGTAGGTGAAGGTTCAATTCCCCCTGTAGCGGTTGCCAAAAGCTGAAGTGCGCCCGGACAAATAGTTGTATCGTTCCCTGCGAAAATCGTTGGGCCATCATTTACTGTTACTGTCCAGGTTGAATCATATGTGCATCCATAATCATCTGTGACACTGAACGTATAATCGAACAACCCGGTTTGAGTAGGTGTAATGCAAATTTGATTACAGTCGGAAGATGAAGACGTTATAAACGATGTAGCCAAAGCAGTGCCTGTCCAAAAACTAGAATCGCACTGATCTCCGATGATAGGGGTAAAGGTTGAAATCGCGGGATACAATGAGGGATCAAAATTAACAGAGAAGTCACATACGAAACCATCATCCGCACCCCACAGGTCACAGAACTCCAAAGTCCAGGTCCCATTCAAAGGGCAGCCTACAAGACCTGAGAGAGGATTTAAACTTTCATACGTTCCGGGGATCAAGCAATTTCCGAAACCATTATTTACCGAAGGAATGGTGTTTGGAGTTGTACCGAACTGTGAGTTATCCACCCATGTCCCGTTTGTAGCATTTGGGCTAAAACAATACTCCCAGCAGTCACCGGGCTGTAGACTATCATTAACATCGATTGGATCACCAAGGAAAGTTCCTCCACCGTTTTGTTGGTGGAAAATTACACTCTGCCCGTTTGGACAATAAATTGTACCGACTAGATCCCCCATATATGAATGCTCCATATTAATGCAAAGATCCTGCAAGTCATTCACGTTGGTCAAGGTCTGTCCTGGGGTGAATGCGGAAAAGTCCAACGTCGCTGAAAAACAAGATCCGACATCGTCAGGTAGATAGGTAGCTCCTCCAAGACTACTTATAGGTTGACCCGTCCACGTGGTAGGTACTATATGCCCGGTTACGGATCCCGTGCTACCCAATGATCCGGCGGCACCTAAACAAACGGACTCATTGAGACAAAGAGTAGTATCTGAAAAAATATAGTAAAAAATGGGGAGGGTACCAGTTTGTACTACAATAGTTTCAACATTAGTATTGATACATCCATTGTCATCTATTACGTATAAGTTCATGGAATATTCGCCGGGTCCGGAATTGTAGTCATGTGAGGTTGTTGGGGTATTTAACGTATCTGTTGTACCGTCACCATAAATGAAAATGTAATCAACAATATTAAAGCCAGGCGCTGCAAAAGAAGCACTACCGTCGAAATTTACTGTTTCACCGTCACAGATCTTAACAGGGTTATTTGCTATTGTCGGTGAGACCATATGAACCTCTGGTCGCTGGCAGGGAGTACTACATGTTATTGCTGCAGCAAATACTCCTGTTCCTGCACTATTCGAAGTAAACACAAGTGTAATACACCCGGACGTATTTAATGATGTACAAGAAACCAGCAAGCCCTGCAGACTATTCCCAGTATATACACCTAAAGATGTTGCAGAAGTACTATTGCCATCGTAAATAGCTAGGTTGTCGATGTTGTTTGCGGGTGGAGTTGCAGTATTTGTCTGGTCCAAAGCAAAAGAAAGAAAATCTAACGTTATGATATCACCGGGAACATCAGGACAAATCGTAAGTACAAAATATTCTCCATTTTGATAGCCCGAAGCGCCTATCCCCCCTGAGTCATATAAAATTCCTGCACAGGTTGATGCTGTACCATCCGACATTAATACTGTCGTTTGACCCATGCCGAATAAAGAAATACCCAACAGAAAGATGAATAAAATCAGATGTTTCATGGCCGATTTGAAAGCGTTAACTACCCCAATAACGTACAATTATTTCATTGGTTGCTGAAAAAAAAATGTCGAATTGGTAATTGCTTGGATTCCTATTGTTATAAACTCAAATTTCCACCATGACTATTGATCACATGCTTGTTACCTTGGTTAAATAAGGTTCCGTACGTATCAGTAAATTTAAATCCAAGCTCAAAGCCCCCAACTCCGTTAATTCGAGAGCCTAAATTTGATGTGGTATAGTCATAGGACAGGCCTATTTCAAAGTCATTGAACTTAACTCTGATTCCTGTAATAAAGGAATCGTTTACGCGATATTTCACATCGAAACCAAGATATGCCTGTTTCACAAAGCCTGTGTATTTCGTATCTGCTTTAATGTAATAATTTACACCTGCACCTATGATTGCCTCACTTAGCGTCCCTTGACGCTGGTAAAGAAGTGAAGGTAGAAATCCAAAAGGATTATTTTCCGGCGTGAACAAGCTGGATGCGCTAACAACAATTCTACCATAGAGTCGATCCTGAAAGCCCTGAAAGAACTCTTGTTTGCCTCTCGTTAGGTGAAAAAATGCTATACCACCGTTAAACGATACTCTTTCAATATTGTACAGGTTTGTCTTTGTTGAAAAATACTTATAGGCAACTCCGGCAGACATGTCGAAAAAACCTGTTTTCTCCATAAAATTCATCTCGCCCGAAGGCAAAGAGGGGTCGTATTGGTATCCGTTAAATTGATTGTCCCACTGAATATTGGAAACATTAAATGACTTTTGCATGTATCCGGTCTGCAACCCCAGAGAAATTCGTTGTTGCCTGTTAAGCGTAACAATTCCGGATAATGATAGGGCCGCATGCACTGTACCCATCTTTGAGTCTCCCGCAACATCATTATAGAAAGAAACTCCAACACCCAATAGACCATTTTTATGTCGCATTGCTTCATTCAGGATTGGAAAATCCAATGAAACATATTGAGTGCTGAATACATTCCCCAAGCTAGGATATTGGGAACGATAAATTAAATTAGCCCTGTTGTATCCCTTTCCCATACCTGCATTTCCGGG
>Ga0206681_10001354_pt1 | contig 11305 bp, 6 predicted proteins | sample M150012015metaG_FD_161048 | JGI IMG/M metagenome (GOLD analysis project Ga0206681, IMG submission 161048) | Ammonia-oxidizing marine archaeal communities from Monterey Bay, California, United States - M1 500m 12015 | ecosystem: Environmental > Aquatic > Marine > Intertidal zone | place: USA...
CGAAATGCCTTCGAAGATAACCCTGAGTGTAACCTGGCTATTTCCCGGAGTGGCCTAGGCCGGTTTCGGGTCAACATTTTCAAACAACGTAATGAATACGCCATGGTCATCCGGCGACTCGGTGACAGCCTGCCAAACCACAAAGACCTGGGACTGCCTCCCGTTCTGCCAAAGCTCATCATGTCCAAGCTGGGTCTAATACTGTTTGTTGGCGGAACCGGTTCCGGTAAGTCTACATCCATGGCTGCGCTGATTGATTACCGGAACCAAAATTCCAAAGGACACATCATCACGATTGAAGACCCTGTCGAATTCACGCACCCCCATAAGGGTTGCATCGTCAACCAACGTGAAGTGGGTACTGACACTAACAGCTGGGAAGAAGCGTTGGCCAACACTCTGCGCCAGGCGCCTGACGTGATACTGATTGGTGAGATACGGCACCAGGAAACCATGGAACATGCCATGGCCTTTGCAGAAACAGGCCACCTTTGCCTCTCTACCCTCCACGCTAATAATTCTAACCAGGCGATGAACCGGATCATCAACTTCTTCCCTAAAGAACGTCACAACCAGCTTCTAAAGGATCTGTCTCAGAATCTGCGAGGCATCATTTCCCAGCGCCTGGTTAAAACAGTCGACGGTAAACGTGCTGCGGCGATTGAAATTCTACTGGGGACCCCACGGGCTGCCGACCTTATTGCAAAAGGCGATGTCGGTTCTCTCAAAGAGTTAATGGAGAAATCAGGCGAACAGGGTATGCAGACCTTCGATATGGCCTTGTTCAATCTCTATAAATCAGGGCAAATCACAATTGAAGAAGCATTAAAAAATGCAGACTCCAAGAACAACCTCCGATTGAGAGTTACTCTGGACGGGAAAAAACCCCAGGAAAAAGGCAAAAAAGAAACCAGCCAAGCAGCAGCACCCGCAGCAGCCAAACCGCCGCGCGCCAAGTTTAACGTGCCGGGGCAGAAAGCAGCCAAGGAAGCGGCACCAGACGAAGATATGGAAGGGCTCTCCCTACTGTCCATCGAAGAGGAAGAAGACGAAGAAGAAAACCCACCGGTTTAGTTCAGCTTCCCAGACAATGACTGGTAAAAATTAGAGACGATAGGAAGGGAATACGTCGACTTTCGCGCGACGAAGCGGACAGGCCTGTGAAGGCCTTTTTCCCCAAGGTTGATCAGACAGGATTCCGGCACTTTAAGCGTCCTCGCAACACCAATAGGCACCATCCCGTGACCAAACCCCGCAATAGCCATCTGTGCAACACTGAAAAAGGATTCCAGGGAAACTTCCCGCTTAATTCTGAGCTTCCGGACCTCATCCTGGAATGATCTCCAGGCACCGGAATAGTCCTCGATTGTGATGACACCCAACTCGCCGCCACTGGGAAACGTGATAGGTTCCAGGCCAGACGGGATAATGACCATTGGCTCCATCGTAAGGACTTCAGATTGAAGATCGGTATCCAGCGTGTCGGACCCGGTACAGACGCCAACCATGAATTCACCGGAACGAACCCGATCCAGCACAACCGGTGTCCGGTGAGTGTGGAACACAAAGTTCACTTCAGGCATATCGGTTCTAACCTGGTAAAACACTTCCGGGCCCCAGGACGACAAAATGGCATCCGATACCCCAATGACCAATTCACCCTTACCGCTCACCACTTCATGGATAAATAAGTCCCTCAATTCCGACAGAACCGGAGAGATCTTGTCGACCAGGTGCTGGCCGTGTTGGGTAAGCTCGACTCGCCGGCCCTTCTTCTGGATCAACTTCCGATTGTAGTAACGCTCAAGCGTAGAGATTCGCTTACTCACCGCGGACTGCGTGATGCGAAGCTCCGTACTTGCCTCCATCATGGTGCCGGTACGTGCAAGCGTCAGCAGAGTTTCCAGGTTCTCAATCATGTATCCAATCCAGGGTCACTCATTCTACAGGCCCATTAATTCCAATGATGCATGCATTGTATTCCAACGATTCTCTTTTCTCATCTATAAAGAACACGCAGACTGCGCCTCGTGACTTACTTACTCCTTGTTCTTGCAACTCTTGCGACCAGTATCATCTCAGGCGTCCTCAGTATGGCGGGTGGAATGATCCTGATGGGCGTATTCGGATTCTTCCTGTCAGTACCTGCAGCGATGGTGCTTCACGGGATCGCGCAGACTTTTTCCAACGGCTCACGGGTCTGGCTCTATAGGCGCTATATAAAATGGCGGGTGCTGGGTTACTACTCTATCGGCGCATTCGCAGTTCTTGGCCTTTTTGCAACACTGACATTTGTACCCAGCATTGGACTGGTTTTTATCCTGATTGGCTGCTTTCCTTTTCTCGCGTTCATTTTGCCAACCTCCATCAAGCTGGATATGGAGCGGGGCCCCGTGTCTTTATTTTCAGGCGTCATCGTCACCACCGCGCAGATGCTGGCCGGAGCATCAGGACCGGTACTGGATATCTTTTATGTAGAAAGCGAGATGTCGAAGGAAGCAATTCTGGGTACCAAAGCAGTCACCCAGACCCTGGGGCATATCCTGAAGTTGATGTATTACGCGATCATCATGACCATCGCCAGCGATCTGATTCCAGTCTGGGTAATTTCCGCTGTAGTCGCTGCTGCAATACTTGGTAATTACTGTGCAAGCCTGCTCGTCACCCGCTTGAACGACCACCAGTTTAAAAAGATTGGCCGCTACGTCATCAGGTTCATCTGTGTCATCTACATCGGCAAAGGTGTTACAGAACTGATTTAGGCAGACTCACCAGAACTGTCAGCAACAGGTTTAATGACAAAGAGCAAATCCCCCTCGTTAACCTGTTGGCCGGTAGTAATATTGATTCTGGTTATCTCGTATCGACCATCACCGGCGTACAATTCACCATCATCCCCGGAGAATGTATTGAGATTGACCGGCGTGAACATCTTCATCGCTTCAAGCTGGCACAAAACATCGGACGCCCCCACCACATCACCAACGTTGACATACTCAGGCTCTGACGGCGAAGGTGTTCTGTAGAAAACACCCGTCGATGGTGACAGCACCTTTAACTCATCGCTGTCATCGATCTTCAGCATTTCGATACTCAGGCCGGAACCAACGGAGCCCGACGCTTCCTCAATTTCCTTGATCAGGTCTTGCGCATCAATTCGATCAAGATACGCAGGCAGGTAGCCCGTATCGAACTCGCCGCCCAGAAAGACATCATCCCTCAAGATTCTCTTTATCAGTGAGATGTTCGTACAAATACCGTTAATCACTACCCGATCAAGATACTCAGCCATTTTGTTAACAGCATCGTTTCGGTTTTTGCCATGACAGATGATCTGGATGATCAGAGAATCATAGAAAGGCGAAACCACCTTGCCGTCACCCGCCATAGAGATAAGCTGGATGTGGTCCTCCTCAGGCAGCACACATTTTGTGATTTCACCTGGCGTCGGGACAAACGAAACACTACCATCAGCGTCTAATACTGCTTTTTCCGCATTGACCCGCACTTCCAGGCCATAGCCCTTCCCGAGGAATTTCATCTCCTCGATTGAGTCACCGGACGCGATCTGGAATTGCTTCTCAACGATATCAACACCCGTCACCACTTCTGTCACCGGATGCTCAACCTGAAGCCGGGTATTCATCTCCATGAAATATATCGCATCGCTTGGAACATCGTATATAAACTCAACGGTTCCTGCGCCGGCGTAGTCCACCGCATCAGCAATCTTCTCGGCATAGGATAGTACTTTTTCTCTCCATTTCTTTGGCAGCATGGTAGAACCAGACTCTTCCATCAGCTTCTGGTTGTTTCTCTGCACGCTGCAATCTCGAATGCCAATCACTCGCGTGTTTCCATGCATGTCTCGTAACAACTGGGCTTCGATATGACGGAGGTTGGTGACAAACTTTTCAATATAGAGGTCACCATTGCCAAAGGCAGCTTTTGCTTCGGTGGTCACCTGGTGAAACAGTTGGTGCAGTTGCTCCGGCTTGTGAACCACCTGGATGCCTTTACCACCGCCACCGTGAACCGCCTTCAGCAATACCGGATAGCCAATCTGTTCAGAAATCTCGGCTGCCTTTTCACTGGAGTCGACAATACCGTGGCTGCCGGGTACCACTGGCACATCAATGCTCATCGTTGTATTGATGGCGTTAGATTTGTTGCCCATGGTTTCCATAGACATGACACTCGGCCCAATAAAATTAACGCCATGCTGACGAACAAGGTCTGCAAAGTTCGGGTCTTCAGAAAGAAAACCAATGCCCGGATGCAGGGAATCGACTCTCTCAGCATCAGCAATACTGATAACCGACCGGGCATTCAGGTAACTTTCATCGGAGGTATTACCACCAATGCAGACCAGTGAATGTTTAGGGTCGTCACTCACCATGTCAGCCGGTACAGATTCCATATCCGGGTCTGACTGGATCAGGACCACCTCATGACCGAGCGCCTTGGCTCTTGAGACCAGCTTGACGGCTGTACAACCCCTTGCATGAACAAGGACCCTTTTAACGGGTCGAATCAGCTCTTCTTCTTTGGGGATATTAAGCTCGACCAGTGGACGCTGGGCTTCCAGGACGCCCGACATGACTCGGTCAACAACCTGCTCCACAGTTTCATTGGGCACAGGAATGGTCGGGTCAATTTTCCTTAACTCAACATCGTGATCTTCAGAAAACGGGTGCTTCACCAGCCCAGCCATAGAACCTTCGTTAAGCGACAGGTAGTTACTTAACAGACACTGGTAGGGCAAATTGCGCTCTACCACGGCCTGACCGGCAAATGGCATTCTTGCGCCGCTCAGGTAGTAGGTTTGTACCAGCGGGTGGGTAACAAAACTTGCCTGGGCACCACCGGTACAATGTCCGAACCCGAACATGATGATGGGCAGATCATTGTCCCGGATAAATCGGGTAATACGGTCGTTAATAGCAGCCATGGTAAAGAGCGCGGCGGCTCCTTCTTTGGTCTGCATGCCACCCGACGAAATAAAACATATAACCGGAAGCCGCTGCTTCGCGCACTCAACCAGCAATTGGCAAAATCGGACGCAGTCCGAGTTATCAATACTGCCCGCCTGGAACGCCACATTAGACAGAACCAGCCCTGCACGGTAACAACCCTTCTCGGTTTTAAAATCACCGGTACCGGTAATCAGGCCATGAGGTCGAACGCCCGCCTTAAGGGCCTGCTCAATTGAAGGTCTGAACGTCGGGAAGGAGCATGGGTTAGCTGACATCAACGAGCCACCTATCTCTTCAAAATGCTCTACGTACTTCTCAATGATCGTCTCAAAGCTGGTGCGCCTGGATCTGTTTTCCTGGTTCAGGAACTCGTTGAACAGAAGGTCGCGATAGGCGATGGTCAGCCTGTTCCAGAAATCTTTTCTTCGCCCAATTCGAACTGGCTCAATCTTCCCTTCAAATTTTCTGCCAGTTCGGCGTGATGCGTAATATTCAGGCAGGACTTTTTCAAAGAAAAAACTGACCACGACAAACAAAGTATCGGACTTGTCTTTGTGAACGACCCGAATCCATTCCTCGACTGATTTCAGAAAATTCATACAACCTGAATGACCGGCAAGCTCTTCCATCCAGTCAGAGAAAGACTGCTGAACATCTGCCACGGTGAAACCTTCAAACGCTTTGAGCTTCAGCACATCCTGGATAGATTTATCCAACAGACCAGCCACAAAATCCCGTGGCATGCGTTTGGATTCGTTTGCTTCTCTTGCCATCGAGACCAGGTCCGCGATCATATTCTCGTACACAAAGTCGAACAGGATCAGGTTTCTGCAGGTGTCAATAAACTCTTCACGAAGGTCTTCATCCAGAACGACGTCCAGAATATCCACATCGGCACCTGGCTCGGTGTCGCTAGTGTCTGATTTTCGCTCAAGATGGGAACCCAATGCATCTTCAAGAAGTCGGCGATTTAGCGGCGTGACTGATGCGCCCACATCGGCGACCAGCTCAGTGCTGGCTGCAGAAAGATTGACACTCGCCAGTCTTTCCTCATCGTACAGAGATTCGCCTTCCAGGATAATATTCAGCTCTGATAATAACTGGGCCAGCAGGAAGACCTCGTTCTTCTCTTCTATGTAGGAAACATCGAACAGCTTTTTACCTTCGAAACTGAATCGGGCCTTGAGGTCACGCCTAAATGGGTCGGTGGCCTCGGAGAGAGTTTTTAGCAACCCCTTGACGTCTTTGACATCCCCGGTCGCCAGGAAGTAGCTGCTGGTCTGCGTGTCACCGAGATGCTGGATTAATGCGCTGAGGTTATCCTCTGCGCTCGACTTCCACCTGTTATAGAGGTGAAGGCCAGACACCAGGCAAATTTCCTTTTTCGCCAAGTCAAAGTTTGCCTGTGGCTCACCAAAAATGAACTGGGCAATTCGACCGCGCTCAGCACTAACCTCCTTGCGTTTATCCTGGAAATTTTTCCAGGCTTTGTTAAGCGTATCTTCGTACAGGACTTTATCCGGATCCTGAAGCCAGCCCAGGAAGGCAGTGCGGCGCTCACGATGGATACGTTGCGAAAGTTCCCCCTCGGGGACCTCCGCGTCCACCAGACGCCCGTACTGGGTAACGGTTGTACTCTGGATTCTCCGGCGCAGGCCCAGGTACCTCAAGTATCGAAAAGCCACACCAAACACGTTTGGATATTCAGTAGGGGATGTTCGAAGCTTCAATGTCGAACTGGCATGCACCGCCGCCATCATCGGGCTCAGATTAAAGTAGCGGTTGATATTGCGATGGTAATGATCCAGCACTTCGGGATGCTCAGAAACAAACGCTTTGGTGCCCTCCTCGATAGAGGTGATACCTGAAACTATTGCATTTCGCAGGTTTTCAATTTTTCCAATTTCACCTGGATCGTAATCAACGATGCCGTCAATGTTCCCCTGTTTGTAAAGCTCATAGGAAGACACGCCAACAAATTTGGCGCATTCCTGCCACGACAGGTTGTATCGCCTAACCAGGTTGGCAAGGCTCTTGGGGTGAATGGTGTTGAACACCCCGGTTCGCAGTGACAATAGGAGGTTGCTGGACGCTAAGGGGATCGCGCCACCGGAATATCCCTGACCAATGATGATACCGAGTGTCGGGACGTCAACATTACAAAGTTCAGCAATCAACCCTGATATTGCGTGCGCCTGGTTGTTGCCATTAGCCTCTTCATACGGATCCGCGCCAGGCGTATCCATAAAAGTCACAATAGGCATTGAACGAACACCAAATTCACTCGCAAGTTTTGCTGCAGCGTTATGGTGCTCCGGTCCCCAGACGCCGGTTGCATGAGCCCGGTTTTGTGTAATCAGGCCTATTCGGCGTGGTGTCCCCTTGAAATCAAACTCAAGTTCAGCGGCATACATTGGCCCATTCTCAACTTCGTTGAATATGGGCACATCCAAAGCACTGACAATTTCCTTTGAACCAGGGCGAGTCGACTCTTCGGTTGGCGCGACAGTTGCCTCGATATAGGCATCTACCTCCATATTACGCAGGCTATCCAGCTCTTTCTCGATTAGTTGTTCCGTCAGCAAGCCCCGCATAACTGATGCCGGTTCTTTACGGGGAAACAACGAGAAGTCTTTCGCCAGACTTTCGGCATTCATATACAACTGATCAACGGAGCTGGGTTCTTGTCCCATACTGCAAATATTCCAAAAAAGACGGGAAAACTGACTTAATGCCGGAAAGCTAGCCTACTTCAAAGCGTCAGTTCTTTCAACGAAATCGCTGTTGAATTAAGACCTAACTTTATGATTTTTGTCGGTTTTTCAGCTTTTCGTGCTCATACGTCAGGTCTCTGTCAGGGGTATTTTACCAATCTTGCCCTGCCATTCCCGAGGTCCAGTGATATGAACCGCCTCTCCACGACTATCTACCGCCACCGTCACCGGCATATCTTCTACCTCAAACTCATGGATTGCCTCCATACCGAGGTCTTCAAAAGCCACTACCCGCGCGCTGCGAATGGCCTTGGAAACAAGGAATGCCGCACCACCTACCGCCATCAGGTAGACCGCTTCATGCTTCCTGATGGCATCAATCGCGATCGGGCCGCGTTCCGCTTTACCGATCATCCCGAGGATGCCGGTATCCTCCAGCATCATTTCTGTAAAGCCATCCATCCTGGTGGCCGTCGTCGGCCCTGCGGGCCCAACGACCTCATCTCCAACCGGATCAACAGGCCCAACGTAATAAATAAATCGTCCTTTCAGGTCTACGCCAGCCGGCAGGCCCTCGTCTCTGATTCTTTTGTGCGCCGCATCTCGTCCAGTTAGCATCTTGCCTGACAGCAGAACCGTTTCCCCTGGCTGCCATTCCTTCATTTCATCCTTGGTGACCGTATCGAGATTCACCCTTCTGGCACCAGGGCCGGCTTCCCAGGTAATCGAGGGCCAGTCATCAATATTCGGCACCTCAAGCTCGGCTGGACCAGTACCATCGAGGGTGAAATGTGCATGCCTTGTGGCTGCACAGTTCGGAATCATTGCCACAGGCAGGTTAGCAGCATGCGTTGGATAATCGAGGATCTTCACATCCAACACTGTCGTCAGGCCACCCAGGCCCTGGGCACCAATGCCGAGAGAGTTCACCTTGTCGAATATCTCCAGGCGCAGTTCCTCAACTCGGTTGGCAGGCCCTTTCTTCTGCAGATCCTGGATATCAATAGAATCCATCAGGGCGCGCTTGGCCAGCAACATCGCTTTCTCTGCCGTCCCTCCAATACCTATACCCAGCATTCCAGGCGGGCACCAGCCGGCGCCCATCGTAGGCACTGTTTTGATGACCCAATCGACGATACTGTCTGAGGGATTCAGCATGACAAACTTCGCTTTCGCCTCTGACCCACCACCTTTCGCTGCGACACGCACTTCAACCTTATCGCCGGGCACAATTTCTGTGTGAATGACCGCAGGGGTATTGTCTTTGGTGTTTGTTCTCTTGCCCGCTGGATCTGACAGTACCGAAGCCCGCAACACATTTTCAGGCAGGTTGTAGGCGCGCCTTACACCCTCATTAATCATGTCTTCCAACGAGAGATCCGATTCAAACCTGACATCCATCCCGACAGACAGGAACACATTGACAATTCCCGTGTCCTGGCAAATTGGCCGATGACCTTCTGCACACATCCTTGAGTTGATCAGGATCTGCGCCATGGCATCGCGAGCAGCTGGAGATTCTTCCCTCTCATAAGCCTCGGCAACCCCCCGAATGAAATCCGGCGGATGGTAATAGGAAATGTACTGCAGGGAATCCTGAATGCTTTGGATCAGGTCTTCTTTGGTTATGACCGTCATAAGATTGTCCCTCTGATAAAAAATCAGGCTCAGCTAGTCACCGTACATGTAACGAATCAGGGATTCGGCGACACAAACCGGCTTGTCACTACCTTCGACTTCTATCGTCACCTGACGTTTTACCTGGATGGTATTTGCGCCTTTCAGTTCCGCAGACATTAGCATGTGACGGGCACGAACTTTCGAGTTAACAGGAACGGGCGCTGGGAATCGAACTTTATCCAGACCGTAGTTTACTCCCATGAAAACACCTTCGAGGGCCTCTGGACGAAGCGGTGCAATGGATCCGCCTAAATGCACAATGAGCGACAGGGTCAGGAAACCATGCGCAATCGTGACCTTGTAAGGTGACAACTCCGCAGACTTTTCAGGGTCGATATGAATAAACTGGTGATCCAGTGTCGCGTCAGCAAACAGGTTGATCCTGTCCTGGTCGACGACTAACCATTCACCGACACCTTCTTCCTGGCCCTCAATGCTCTTGTAGATTTCCAGAGCCTTAGCTGCTTTTTCTGACATGATTTCTTCACCTTAATTATTGAAATGTGGTTATTAAAAAGTTGATACTAAAAAAAATTGCAGGATATCACATCCGTTTCAGAGGTTTCCTAGTTACGCCAAACCCATTAGCATGCACTAACACAGTCGATATAAACCATGAACCCAGCCCCGAAGATCACCTTAACTATTGCATCTGTCGCCGTCTTCTTCGGTTGTTGGGTTCTGTTGATTCCTGCCCGACAGGTACCAGCATACCTTCCCCCTGCCGTTATCCCGGCGCAACAACAGGAGCCTGTTTTCGACGCCCATTGGGTCTCCAACAACGAAACCAATGAAGCCCATAGCGCCAGCATTGCCATCACCGAGGGAAAACCCGTAGCGGTCTGGTACGGCGGCACCGAAGAGGGGCACCGTGACGTCGCCATTTTCAGCTCAAGCTTCGATGGCAAGTGGGCTACCCCGCGGGTAATTGCGGACCGAAATTCAACCGAACAAGCGTTGGGCCGGTATATCCGCAAAGTCGGCAACCCCACCCTCTATTCATGGCCCGACGGACGGCTCGGCTTGTACTATGTCTCAGTTTCGTTTGGCGGCTGGGCGGCCAGTTCCATCAACTATATGGAATCATTCGATCAGGGCATGCAATGGACCAGCCCAATCCGGCTGGTCACTTCGCCTTTCCTGAACATCAGCACACTGGTCCGCACGAAAGGGTTAGCCCTGTCAGATGGAGGAGTGCAGCTACCCGTTTACCATGAGTTTCTGGGTAAGTTTTCAGAAACCCTGACACTCTCACGCGACCTCACAGTCATGGACAAAGTCCGGATCTCACGAGGGAAGCATTCACTACAGCCGGCTATCACCAACCTGGATGAATTTTCAGCTATTGGCCTTTTGAGATATTCCGGAGATCCACCGGGCAGGGTATTAAGCGTATTTTCACAAGACGCGGGCGCTCACTGGTCGACACCAATCAGGACAGATCTTCCCAACCCCGATTCGGCTGTTTCAATCATCAACCCTGGAAACGGGTATCTGCTCCTTGCCTTAAATGACCTTGAAGATGGGCGCCACCGGCTAAGTCTTGCCATGGGCTCAGCGGATGAGTGGACAATCGTTAAAGTGCTTGAGGAAGAAACCGCGACCAACCTTGACCACGAATATGAATTCTCGTATCCCTCCATGACAATCGGCCCAGATGGATTCATTCATCTGGTTTATACCTGCAACCAGAAGCGTATCAAACACTTACGGTTCAACCGGGAATGGCTTGAGCTGCTATAGGCGGGCATATAGGCGGGCAAATTCAGGTCCCTGATGTCTCTTCTGACTGAGGGTTCTTTATACGAACCGCTGAGTTCTATACACAAGCTGAGCTGAGGGCTCTTTATACGAGCCGCTGAGGGCTCTTTATACGAGCCGCTGAGGGCTCTTTATACGAGCCGCTGAGGGCTCTTTACGCACGTCCACTTATCG
>Ga0206681_10001357_pt1 | contig 11292 bp, 10 predicted proteins | sample M150012015metaG_FD_161048 | JGI IMG/M metagenome (GOLD analysis project Ga0206681, IMG submission 161048) | Ammonia-oxidizing marine archaeal communities from Monterey Bay, California, United States - M1 500m 12015 | ecosystem: Environmental > Aquatic > Marine > Intertidal zone | place: USA...
GCAGAGAAAGAGGCGAAGGAAATGAAGAAAGAAGTCGAAAAAGAGATCAAGAAAGAAGAGAAAGAGATCAAAGAAGAAGAGCAAAAGGCAAAAGAAGAAAAGAAAACTGCCGAAACTCAAAAGAAAGAAGAAGAGCAGCACCTAAAAGAAATTGAAAAGAAGAAAAAGGAAGCTGAAAAGGAAGAAAAACAAGCAGAAGCTGTAGTGAAAGAAGCAGAAAAGCTAGAGGATAAGACAGAAGGCTACGAAGATAAAATGGCATCATTGGACAACGATCAGAAAAAAATTAACGAAAAACGATCGAAACTAAAAGATGAGCAAAAAGAATTGGACAAAAGGGTTAAAAAAGGAAAGAAATTAGATAAGGTCAAAGAGGATCAGGATAAGCTCGATGAAAAAAATTCAAAGCTGGATGAAGATCAGGAAAAGCTGAATGAAAAGCGGACTAAGCTAAAAAAGAAATATAAAAAGTACCTCTAAACAAAAAAGCCACTTTTCAGTGGCTTTTTTTTGTCCGATTATTTAATATCAATTAGGTTCTTCTACCAGTATACCATCCGCTAGAAAAGAAACTCCGATTTTAGGTTCTGTAATAGCGTCGTACTCTTCCTGCGCTACAGACTCCCCACTTTCAGCCCTGTCATCAAGGTAATGACGCTGCATTTCAACACTGGTCGTGTCTAACTTTCCAATTCCGTGAAACAGTACCTTTCTTCCTGTTGTAGTTTCAATCGGAAGAGTAAAATGGTCTTTAAATTTGACAAAAACTATCTCACCATTAGACTTAGCTACCTCTATCCAACAACCTGCCTTCTGACAAATTTCAACACATTCTCCAGAAACGGTCAATTCGATTTCACTTCCTTCCAGCGACTTATCGTACATATCATCTACCGATATCGTTTCATTGTCAGCAAAAGACCTATTGATCCCGTAAGCTAAATAATTGGCCTCATCATAAACCAATAAAGTCGGATCATCCGCCGACTCCTCTGCTGTCTCCACCTGTACCGTATCGGCTGATTCTACTTCAAGAATAGAACCTTCCAAATTCTTCAATGTTTTTTCTTCGCCAACAGAAGATCCGCATGCGCTCAGCAACAATGCTCCAAGGCAAACTTGTGTTATTTCCTTTTTCATATAAAATTGATTTACTGCAAAAAAAAGAAAAATTATCTAAAACGCAACGATCTTAAAGTCGGTTCTTCTGTTCTTGGCACGATTGACACTTGACGTATTCGGAAATTTTGGTCTAATTTCTCCATAACCCCGAAATGACAACCGGGATGCCTTTACCCCTTTAGAAGTTAAGTACTCCAGCACAGTAAATGCCCGATCCTTTGACAAGGCAAGATTATTTTCATCATTCCCAACATTATCAGTATGCCCTTGAATTTCTATTACGATGGCCTCATTTTCTAGTAAGTACTTTGAAAATCCATCCAGCACCACCATCGAGCCGGATAACAGTGCTGCCGAATTTGACTTATAAAGTACGTCTTTAATGGTATAGGCTTTGCCTACCTCCAGCTCAGATATCTCGATCTTGTCGACTTCTATCACAGGAGTAGTAATTTTTTCAGCGATCTCCTTACCCTTGATCACTTTAGAAGCAAAAGCATGCCCCTCCTTTTTTACATTCACTAATACATCTTTAGGAGCATCTGCCCTCCCTAAATTAACCACAGCAACTACTTTTCCATTATCATCAATTTTGGAAGGTGCTTTCACCGTTACAGACTTTCCACTATCGTCGTTGTAAGTTAATTCAACTTCAGCATCTGTTACTGCGTTTCCAAATTCGTCCTTGAGCTCCGTCTTGAACAAAGCAACAACATCAGGTCGGGCTTCTTCAGGCAGCTCAAATGAATAAATGTCTTTCTTGCCGGCACCACCACTTCTGCTGGATGAAAAATACGCCTCTTTCCCATCAATACTAACGATCAATCCCTCTTCATCCCCATCAGAATTGATTGGGTACCCGATGTTCTTTGGCGTTGACCACTCACCCGTTGAATCATTCTGTCTTGTGTAATAAATATCGTATCCTCCCGCACCAAGTCTGTGTTTCCCTGTTGTTGCGACATAATACAAGGTCCTGCTGTCCGAATGCATGAATGGAGCTTTTTCATGTCCCGAAGAATTGATTGTCGGGCCCATGTTCCTGGCCAGTCCCCATGTTCCGTCGTCCTGCCTTTCGGAATAATATAGGTCCATTGTAGGGTCTCCTCTGAAGTTTTTATAACAATCTCCTCTGGCTGAAGCAAAATAGAGTGTGTTGCCGTCCGCACTAATTGATGGTTGTGCCTCCCAGGATTGTTGACCATTAACATTTGGCCCCAAATTCTCTAGTTCTGACCATTGATAGGAATGCCTTTTGTAAACTGTATCATAGTATTCCTCATAGTGGGTAAGAAATAGATCACAATTTAAAATTCTACCTTGCTGCTGACAGGCGCACACATACAGCTCATTGTTGTCTATAGAAATTGAGACTCCGCCATACTTCGAGTACTGAAGCGAGTTAAAAGGGTCAGGCATAGTTGTTCCTTCTCCCCAAGGCGAATCCCAAGAAGATCTGTTGGACATCGTAAGTTCCTCCACCGTCCTGGTAATAAGATCTCCCTTCGCTTTGTGATCATACCTTCTGGTAAACATTAAAAGCTCGTTATCGGGAGAGATCATAGGTAGAAATTCTTCTTTTTCTGTTGAGACACTTGCAACCAGCTTCGGATCAAATGGGACAGGGTTCCCATAAAAGTCAAGGTAGAAGTCTATCTCAGGGAGAACTGCTTTTACATCCTCGATCTGTTGTGCATAATTGCGGCCGAGCTTGTTTTCATTATCAGTAGGGAAATCCAGAAACAGCTCAAAATACTTCTTGGCCATTTCATCATTTGTCATGTTGTAGTAGACTATCCCCAGATTGTAATACACGTCTGCGTGCCACTGTGGACAAACATCAATAAGTCGTCTGTAATATTTGATAGCGTGATCAAAATACTCTCCTCCTTCAACTTTTGCCTTAATGAAGTTTTTCTTTCCTATTTCCCATAAACAGGCACCGCATTGTTCATCTATCTCCAAGGCCTCCCCCAGCAGTTTTGTTTGCTCCTTATACGATTTCCCCCTGTCTTTTGCATTCTGTAGCAGCTTATTTACCTTTTTATTTATCGGTTTAGACATACAGGCCTCTTCTACCTCCTCCTCTTCTTCATAGTCCGATTGGCAGAATATGACCTGCGAAAGGCACAGGAAATATGCAAACGTTAGTAAAAAGGCAATTCTTGTCATTTTCTTTTCTGCAAACTGGATGACATCTAATTGTACTTATCAAAAATGCGTCCGAAACGCATTTAAATAACTCATTTCAAGCGTTTTCGTTACACATTCATTCAATGCTATCAATATCCGGAACATTCAGCCCATTCTCGCTTTTGGCAATAATAGTAGCAACGGTAGCATCACCGGTTACATTAACAACAGTACGACACATATCAAGCAATCGGTCGATAGGGAAAATTATTACAATCCATGCCGGGTTTAAGTTAACTGATTCAAGAACGATCATTAGCATGACCAGTCCTGCACTCGGAACTGCTGCAGAACCAATTGAAGCCAAAGTCGCCATAGCCATAATTGTCACTTGCATTCCAATTGTCAGATCAATACCGTGCATCTGCGCAAGAAAAATTGCTGCTACAGCTTGATACAAACTAGTACCATCCATATTTACAGTAGCCCCGATCGGAAGAACAAAACTTGAGATCTTCTTGTCAACACCTATACGATCTTCAACACACTCGATCGTAACCGGCAAAGTAGCGGCACTAGAGCTAGTGGAAAACGCGAGAAACTGTGCAGGACTGATTCTCTTAAAAAAGCCTAAATAGGACACTTTCTTACCTGCAACAAGCATCATTAACAGTGGGTATACAATAAAGATCATTACAAACAATCCTACCAATACCGTTAAAGTGTATTGACCCAGCAAAAAGAAAATTCCGGTCATTTCCTGGGGCGTCCCGGCCATCTTAGTCATTAATCCTGCCATCAGACAAAAAACGAAAAAGGGTGCCGCCTTCATTATAATATCAACCATCTTAATGAAAATGTCGTTTGCCCCAGAAACAAAACTATTCACACCTTTCATTTTCTCTGCTGGTAACATCGCCATTACCAGACCAAAGAAAATTGCGAAAAAGATAACTTGGAGCATTTTAGCATCCCCCAAAGATCCAACAATGTTACTTGGAATCATTTCAACCAACGCATTAAGGGGCCCCTTTCCGGTAGAGCCGGATTTCTTTTTCTCAAATTCAGAAATGTCAACCGGGTTTGATTTCCTTTCTGACCTAACCTGTGCTACCAAAGACTTCAGATCTTGATCTTCTACCAAGTTTTGATTGCCATAAACTTCTTTATTGTTCTCAGCGGCCCATAGCTCATAATCAATTCGGTACTTGTTTAGCTCGTGCTGATCCAATCCCTTTCCCGGTGTGAACATGTTAACTAAAACAAGTCCCAGGGATACGGCAAAAACAGTAGTAATCAAATAAATACCAATAGTCTTCCCTCCTAGCCTTCCCAACTTGGTCATGTCCGACAAACTGGATACTCCAACAATAATTGAGAACAGTACTAATGGTATTGCAATAAACTTTAATAGCCTTATGAATATATCTCCCCATGGACTTACCCAGTCCGCAGTGAAATTTGTTATCCCGGTCAAGAAGGAACCCTTGTGGGAATAGTAGATCTCCTTAGGGTTAGTTGATGTTTCAACCCCCAAAATATAAAAGACAGAGTCCTTTACCTTGTCACTTCCTGACCAACCTTGTTCCTTACTCACTATTGGCTTACCATCTGAATGGAAAAATTTAAGCCTGAAAGGGTCGTCCTGATCATAGCCCACTACACCAGAAACCAACATGATCTCGTTTCCTGAAGAGTCTGATTCAATATTTGCCGCGTAATTTCCTAGCTCGGATTGCTGGATTCCACCAAAAAATCCACCTGCCAGCATACTCCAAAGTATTCCCAGTACCAAAGCAATAATGATCTTCCAATGAAGCGCTAACTTTCTTTTCTTCTTAGTCATAATTTAACTGTTCTATTCCTTAATAGATGATCAACTAACGTGATCGCTGTCATGGCCTCAACAATAGGGACGGCTCTCGGCACAACACACGGGTCATGCCTGCCCTTCCCGGTTACGGTAACTTCCTCCCCTTCTGTATTGATCGAAGCCTGATCCTGCATAATGGTTGAGACAGGTTTAAAGGCTACATTGAAATAAATGTCTTCCCCATTACTGATCCCTCCTTGTATCCCACCAGAATGATTTGTAGACGTAGATACAACTCCTTCTTTACTGACAAATTGATCGTTGTGCTCAGAGCCCAGCATTTTTGCACCCTTGAAACCAGAACCACATTCAAAGCCCTTGACCGCATTGATGCTGAACATTGCCTTGGCCAGGTCAGCATTAAGCCTATCAAAAACAGGCTCACCAAGGCCAACTGGAGTTCCAGTTACAATACAGGTAATTTCTCCTCCAATCGTATTGCCTTTTTCACGAATTGAACCTATATACTCGATCATTTCCTCAGCAAATTTAACATTTGGAATTCTCACCACATTTTGTTCGATGAGATTTAAGTCAACTGCATCATGATGCTTGTTCAAGGAATGAATTCCAATCGAGGACACGTATGCCTGAATTCTAATTCCATATTTCGAAAGGACTTGTTTCGCAATTGCTCCTGCAACTACTCTGCAGGCAGTTTCTCTAGCAGATGACCTGCCCCCTCCTCTATGATCTCTTATCCCATACTTTTCCTGGTAAGTGAAGTCAGCATGTGAAGGACGAAATTGCTTTTTTATATGCTCATAATCTGTAGAGTCGTGGTCTTCGTTCTGAATAACGAAACCCAGCGGTGTACCCGTTGTTCTTCCTTCAAATATCCCTGAAAGAAATTGAACCACATCGCTTTCTTTTCTTTGCGTCACAACCTCACTTTGCCCCGGTTTCCTTCGGTCCAATTCACTTTGAACAAGCTTTAGGTCCAATTCTAGTCCTGATGGACAACCATCGATCACTCCGCCTATTGCATCTCCATGCGATTCGCCGAATGAAGTCAACCTGAATATACTTCCGAATGTATTGCCTGCCATTTAGAAGCTAAAAGTAATATCTAATAGCATTCAATACCAAAATTGTATCTAAAATAAATGGAAAGCCTACCTTTATTCAATGGACAGGGGTAATATCGATCAAAAACCAGCTTATGTTGAAATTGTTCCAGATTTTTACTGTGATGAAACCGGCGAACCATTTGTAAACTGTATGGAATGCGAAACAGATCTGATTGCTTCCGACGAACAATATTTTATCGAAAAAGCAAGAAGAAGATACCCCAATACACAGGAAACGCTTACGATTTTTGAATTTGCGATATGTCTTTCATGCGCAACCAATCTTAATCAATCCCTGAGTAAAGAATCCCTCAATAAAATATCTGAATTCCAGGCTGATCTTCTTCGTGAAACCTACAAATCCGATAGCGAACTCCATTCAAATTCAGGGGGAGTGGGAAATGCACTTAACGCCTGTCTTTTCTCAGGAAATGAGATATCAAAATGTGAAGAATACCAGCTGGTTGGAGCATTCAGGGGGAATAAAATGATACTTCATGACCTTCCATTTGCAATCAGTGGGGAGATAATCGAGGCAATGAGCGAGGTACTCTCTGACGAAACAAAAGATGAATTTGATGGTTTTATTTCAAAACATTTTACCGGACCTCCGGAACTACAAGAACTGTGGGGGAAACCAAAACTGATACTTATATAATCCTATTTCAAAACAAATGAAGTATCCCTCACCTTGGATATTAAACGGGCAAGGAATTATTTTGACCCACAATTTCAAAAAGAGCTGGCTCATTAAAAATGGGTTCATTCCTGAACACCTGCAAAGACAATTTATGGGTGGACTTTCATTTACCATGCTGGTAAATTACACTGAATCAAACTGTGGACCTTATAAGGAACTTTTATTTATTCCTGGATTGTTTCTGATCAACAAACGATACCATTTCATGATCACTAAGATATACGTAGATTCCACAGATAGCATGAGCTCTGGCAGATCCAATTGGGGAATACCAAAAGAACTTGCTGAAATTAACTGGGCCGAAACGGGCTCTACCATTACATTCAATGTGCAACAGAATAACCAGTTTGTATTCGACGCTGAGTTTAGATCAAACCCCGTGAAATTTCCAGTAACTAGCCAATTATCCCCTTTCAAGTTCTACCAGGAAATGGAAGATCATTCTTATGTTTTCAAGCCAAAAGGCTCCGGTCAAGGAACAATTTGCAAATTGAAGAAGCTACATTCTGTATCACCGCAATTCCCAATTTTTCCTGAAGGAAAGTTGATCAATTGTCTTCACATAAAAAAGTTCAACCTGGCTTTTCCGAGTTCAAAAATAGAACGGCTTTAAATTTATTCCATTCTTTGAGAGCTCTATTGCAGGTGCGGGAATTTTAATAAATCCAAAAGTTCCCAACACAGTTTTTAAGAGCTTACTTTTAATCTTTATGCGTGACAGGTCCACGTCAAACGACAAGTACCATTGGCGGTATCTCTTAAGGTTATTACACCAACAATCGTCCATGCAATACAGCTCCGGATTTACAGACCCACTTATCATTTCTTCTGCACCGTATCCCAAGGCCAGATTTAGCCAAGCCGGAAATTTCTTTTCCTTGAATAGAAACGCCTTGATATTTACAGAAAGCCAGTACGTCTGGCCATTGTAATCCTTAAGTAACCTCTCCAAACCGTTACTTCCAAGCAATTCCGGTCGATGCGGCGCAAATTCTGTATGGTGAGCAGAGTATTTAAGTCTGATACGTTGCTCGTTCCAAATCAGTCCTTGCCCAATCACCAGGGCCGTGCCAGCTGCATTAGCGATCATATCGCCTCCGCTGAAACCCCAACCACTGGAATAACCATCCATTATTTCTAATCCTGACAGATAAATAAACCCTAAACCTCCACCCAACCATGTCGCTTTAGTGTCGTCAACACCACTCCATTTAAGCGCTTCTATGCCCGCATATCCGATATAATATGAAGTCAGCGCGTGGCCCAGCTTGTCAACTTGCAGCCAATCCGGATTGTCATTAAATGTATGAAAAGGAACTTTTGGATATTGCGTGTACCAAAGACCATTCAAAGCCAATAGTGTTCCAACAGTTCCTACTGTTTCTACACCGATTACGGTTGCTAATTTTCGTGAATTCAAGCTGTCAGAGTAGGTCAGAACAGATTGACCGAATGTCCCATTGCCAAGACAACAAACAACGAGACATAAACCGATTTGAAACCGCATTTTTCTAAGATCCAACATAAAAATGACCTTTATCTCAAATTTACAATAGAACTGCAGATAATGACCTATAGCTCAATGTGAATAAATATAAAATAGACGCTTTCAAGTTAATTAATTGTTGCGATTTCTTTGGTCGAACAGCTAATATGTATAAATGTTCAGTTATTTTTGTTTTTTCGCAAACTCATGAACAGTTCAAGCATAAAAAAGTCAATTCAGATCGGGTTGTTCTCAGTGGCTTCCTACCTTGTAGTTACGTCTGTTGTAATGTTCTTTTACAATGGGGGTGATAGATTTGACCCTGCAAGGAGTTCTTACAATTTTTTCGGATCGTTTTTAAGTGACCTTGGCAGAATGCATGAATTTTCCGGGCTAACCTCTTACACTACAGGAACAGTTTATGCCCTTGCTTTGGGATTTATGGGTATTGGCGCCATATTATTTTTCTTGGCGCACTATTATTTGGTTCCTGGGGCCAAGAACATCCTGAAATGGCCAGCATCTATTATTGGACTAATAGCGGGAGTTAGCGACATAGGAATTGCCTGCACACCATGGGATATTTATCCAAAAGCACATTTAGTCTTTGTTTTTACGAGATTTATTTCCTTTTCAGTCACCTGTATGTGTATGTTCCTGATCGTCATAGGGCACTCCACCTATCCAAACACTTTTGGATTCGTTTACCTTTTTCTGTGTATATTGAATATCTCATACATTCTTTTTATGACCTTAGGGCCTGATTCAGAAGATCCTTGGGGCCGGATAGTTCAAGCCACCGGGCAAAAGATCGTGATCTATACGCAATCGATGTTAATCATCTATTGTGCTTATGGCGCCCTAAGGGTTGCTGCGAAAATAAGAGAAGAAAACAATCCAAATAACCTACAGAGTTCCGAATGACGAAAAAAGAAAAAGTTGAGTTTGTAATTGCCGAGTTGGAAAAGGTTTATCCTGAAACACCAATACCTCTGAAGCATAAAGATCCGTATACACTTCTCATTGCAGTTTTGTTATCTGCACAGTGTACAGATAAACGAGTTAACATAGTTACCCCTAATTTATTTGCTCTAGCCGACACCCCATATAAAATGATCGAGCTATCGGTAGAGAAAATAAGAGAGATCATCAGGCCTTGTGGCCTATCTCCGAGAAAATCAAAAGCAATTTATGACCTTTCTAGGATTTTGATTGAAGATCATCAAGGGAAAGTGCCCCAAACATTCGACTCTCTGGAAGCACTTCCCGGAGTGGGCCACAAAACCGCTTCCGTGGTTATGGCGCAAGCCTTTGGAGCTCCTGCCTTCCCTGTTGACACACACATCCATCGATTAATGTATCGATGGAATTTTTCCAACGGAAGAAATGTAGAACAAACCGAAAAAGATGCGAAACGACTGTTCCCTATTGAACTCTGGAACAAATTGCATTTGCAGATAATCTATTACGGGAGAGAATATTCCCCGGCAAGAGGAAGTAAATACGAAACAGATTTCATTACCCGGATGATTGGCCGAAAAACTGAAATTGCTAGAATGAAAAAAAGCTGATGCAAGATCTAATTCGAATTGGCGGAGTTCCAGAACACTTTAATCTTCCCTGGCTGTTAGCTATGGAAGAGGGATTATTTGAGAAAGAGGGCATCACCGTTAGCTGGAAGGATTTCCCGGGAGGTACAGGAGCAATGGCAAGAGAGCTTAGGCATGGTACAATTGACATTGCCTTAATTCTTACCGAAGGAATAATCGCAGACATCATTAAAGGCAACAAATCAACCATAGTTGGATTTTATGTTAAATCTCCCCTGACCTGGGGTGTACATACATCAGGGCACAATGATTATAAAAGTCCGGAGAACATTCGAGACAAGCTTTTTGCCATTTCCCGATGGGGATCAGGGTCACACCTGATGGCGTATGTTTATGCTCAGCAGAAAGGTTGGTCTAGAGATGACTTTAACTTTAGGGTGGTAGCAAACCTAAAAGGTGCAAGAGAGGCCTTGGGTTATCAGGGAGCTAATCTTTTTTTGTGGGAAAAATTTACAACAAAACCTTTAGTAGACTCAGGTGAGCTCAGGTTGATAGATAGCATCAAAACCCCTTGGCCATGCTTCGTTATCGCCGTTAGGAATGAAATTCTTGCTTCCAGACTGGATGATGTGAAAAAGTTGATTCAAATAATCAAACAACGCTCTCAAAAGTTTAAAGACCAATCCAATGCTGATCACTTGATTGCGGCAAGGTATGGCATAAGAGAAAAAGATGCTAAAGCCTGGCTTACCGCAACAGAGTGGGAGGCCAGCAATGAAATACATCCTGAGATCATACAAGAAGTTCAAGAAACACTAAAGAATCTAGGTATTATTCACAAGAAGCGAAGTTATGTTGAATTTTGCTTGAGCCTTTAATTGTACTTCGTTCGATTCAATTGCGAGGAGGCAAAGCAACAGTGGCAATATTAAATTTCGTAAGTAAAAACTTCTAGTACTACCCCATTTTCCTACCTGTTATAATAGCGTCTGTCCTCACCTTCCAAAATTTTAAAATATTAAATATCTTTGCATTACTCAAATATGGTAGATATGTTGTTAATTATTGAACGCAACAATTATTATAACCTTTTAGATAATCATTAACAATAAATTTGAACCGATTGATAAAGCACGTAAACGTGAACATTCAGCATTGACAACTCATCTTACCCAACTAGGTTTGTCACAAACAACCCGAACACAATGAAAATTCCGAAATTCACAAGTATCAGTTTGGCAATGCTAATTTCAATTCTATTAATTAACTCGAGCTATGCTAATATCAAAGAGCCAGCCGGAAGAAAATTGAGCGCCAAGAAAAAGAACGTTGACCGTAAGAAGAAACTAAAAACCTAA
>Ga0206681_10001360_pt1 | contig 11282 bp, 7 predicted proteins | sample M150012015metaG_FD_161048 | JGI IMG/M metagenome (GOLD analysis project Ga0206681, IMG submission 161048) | Ammonia-oxidizing marine archaeal communities from Monterey Bay, California, United States - M1 500m 12015 | ecosystem: Environmental > Aquatic > Marine > Intertidal zone | place: USA...
CCCGTCAGCTTCTCGTTGGATGTTACGAAGATGTACAAAATGAATGCTGGGTCCGAATTCATTGACCATTGTCACAAGGTCGTTGTCTGATCTTGCCCCATAGGAGCCGGCGCACATCGTTAGGCCATTGCTGGTGCTCTGTACTGATTCGATGATTGCTCTGGCATCCTGCGCCGTTGAAACAACTCTGGGCAATCCGAAAAGAGAGAAGGGCGGGTCGTCGGGGTGGATAGCAAGGACGACACCAGCCGCTTCAGCCGTCGGGATGATGTCGGTCAGGAACGCGAACAGATTAGACCTAAGGCCTTCATTACCGATGTCCTGGAATGCCTGGATAGCCTCGCTGATGCCTTGCCGATTGTATGATCCTTCGCCACCTGGCAATCCCGCAATGATGTTGGATTCCAGCCTGGTCTTGTCTTCACTGCTCATGCCAGCGAAACGCTCTGCTGCCATAGTGAGTTGAGCCTGGCTGTAGTCGGATGCAGCATCCGGTCTTTGTAAGATATGGATGTCGTAGGCGACGAAATCTGACATTTCGAAGCGGAGTGCGCTGGATGCATTTTCCAGTTCAAAATTGAGGCTGGTGCGGGTCCAGTCGACAACGGGCATGAAGTTGTAGCAGACCCGCTTGATTCCCTGTTCTCCAAGATTAGTCAGGCTCTGTCGGTAATTGTCGATATAAGCCTGGTAGTTGCCGGTTCTGAGCTTAATGTCCTGATGAACTGGAATGCTTTCGGCAACGGACCATTCGAGTCCATTTTCATTGAGTAAAGTTTGCCTGGCTGTGATTTCTTCAAGCGACCAGGCATCCCCTGTAGGGATATGATCAAGAGCAGTGACCACGCCGCTGGCACCGGCCTGGCGTATTTGCTCCAGAGTCACAGTGTCTTCCGGGCCAAACCATCGCCAGGTTTCTTGCATGCGTAAATGCTCTCTATCGAAGGTTTTTATGGTAAACTGGTCAGGCCAATTAGCCAAGTGATATTGTACCCTCGGTGGGGTATGGAGGACAAAATCCCGAATCCGGGGAGACTTCGAGACTGTTGACCCAGTCACTGGCCGCGTCTTCGCGCATGCTGAACTCAGGTCGGTCGGAAGGTTTTTGCCATTCTTAGCCGGAGAGGGCTCGTTGAGCTCGAGAATGCCCGCTTGAATTAGGTCGGGATCTTAAGCCGCATTTTTCCAGAGTCGCCAGAGTATATCGAATTAATTCATGAGTAACGATAATTTTCCCTTGAGTCAGTAAATCCCCAGTATTTCAATGACTGGGATAGATGACATTTGTTCTGACCTTGGCGTATTGTCACATGCCTATTTCTGTGCGACCAGGCTAAATGGAAAATGATCAATGGAACTGGTTACAGATCAATTGAACTGCGGCGGACGCTATCGCGTTCTCCATAGATTGGATGACTTCTCTCGAGGGATGATGAGTCAGCTGGTCGCGGTATTGATCACGGACAAACAAGTCGCACGATTCTTGGATCAGATAAGCGAACAACGTCAATTACCCGTGACAACGGAACTGAGTACACCAGTAAAGCAATGTTCTTTTGGAGCGAGGAAACAAAAGTAAGCACCTGTTTCATTCCGCCAGGCAACCGGGGCGCTACTGTGCCACAGCCCAATAAAATGCTACAGGCTAACAAAATCTTCTCTATAACGGACGGCACAATCCGGACAGACGAACGCTTCCGGCAGATCAGCAAACAGAAATCCAGGAGGGTAGCCCTCATGGTCATCACCACAAGACTCATCATAAGTGTAACCACAACCGGGACACTGATAGCGGCACAGGCCATTGGTCTCAGACACCGGACTGGCCATATTTAGCCTCAATAGCGGCGTAGCGGCCCGGGGCAACATTCACTTTACCCAGGTTTCCCTGTATATGAGGTAAAGCCAGTAAGCGTTTATCCATTATGTTAAACCAGAGGGCAGGAAAATAAGCGACGATATACATACCGTAATAGCCACTGATCAATCCTGGCAGGCTTTCGAAATGTCGCAGTGACTGATATCTTCGTGTCGGGTTTGCATGATGGTCCGAATGGCGCTGCAAATGAAACAACAGTAGATTCGAATACTTGTGATTAGCATTCCAGCTGTGATGCGGCTGGCAGCGCTCATATTTGCCATCTTCCTGCTTTTCCCTCAATAACCCATAATGTTCAATATAGTTAGCGCTGGTTAATACCCACCAGGACAGAACATTATGAATCACCAGGAAGGGCAGCATTATCCAACCAAAGGCGTAAACCAGGCTGGCTTGCATCACCAGCGACAGCAGGTAACTCTGAATAATTTCGTTGTGATGGCCCCAGAGAGAAACATTCTTTCGGGCTAATCGCTGCTGCTCGATTTTCCAGGCTCTTCGAAAAGCACCCGGGATTTCCCGCAGTGAAAATTGGTAGATATTTTCACCCATCCGTGAACTGGCTGGATCTTCCGGGGTCGCCACATCGCGATGATGGCCTCGATTATGTTCAATACAAAAATGACCATAAGCCGGTACCGCCAGCGCAATCCTGGCGAGCCAGCTTTCCAGTCGGGTTCGCTTATGACCAAGTTCATGAGCCGTATTGATGGCAAAGCCATCAGCAAACCCGGTGGCCACGGTTATGGCCAGGAATCCCAACACGCTCAAATTCTGGGTTCCCACCCAGATGGCTACGGCGAAGAAAGTCATATAATGCAGGGGCACTGTAAGATAGGTCAGAATTCGATAATAGACATCCTGTTCCAATTGCGGTACTAAAACCTCCGGTGGGTTATTCTCATCTTCACCGAATACCCAGTCAAATACCGGCCCCAACACAAACATAAAGGCCAGTGGTACAAACAACCAGAGCTCACTACCTGAGTAGTGCTGGCCAACGAGTCCGACCAGGGGAATCAGTGGATTGACAAGTGACAGCAACCACCAGATTCTCTTCTTATCCGTGTAAATGACTCTGCCTTGATCAGACGTATCAATTGAATAGGGTTGCATCAGCTTCTCCCGCCGCCGTTTGCAAACACTTAACGACATAATTACATAATCCCTGAGGCAATCAACCGAAAAACACAGCCGCCTTGAGAATGTGGGGTCAAAACGACAACTTTTTCCTGTCGGACATGGTGAGTCAGCGGCTCAGGTCATGCCTGACGCCAGCTTACATCATATTTCACCCGCAGAGCATTGCCTTGACGCGGTTTAGTATTGACCGGCCGACGGCCAGGCTTGAAAACGTCAACTGCGAGGCAGCAAACGGCCACGTGTTGGAATGACAAGTGTGCCTATCTCTCGAAGACGCTCTGCAAGTGCCTCAGAGAACAGGATATCAGGCCGCTCTATCCGCGTAGCTTTTCTGAATGTCGTGAATAGATCACCACCCTGGGCCATTATTTCCACCGTCGACACACGATATAATTGCTCTAATTTGAGATCAACCTCATTCACCTGGACAGACATGACTCTATTCCCAACGGGTCGGCTCAGGTCGTAGCCAACCCGCAACCCAGACACCTGAAGCATGCCTCGCTCAAGGGTTAGCGATTGTTCCAGAACAGCAAGAATTTGCTCGCCTGTCATTTCAAGCTCCGCCACAAGATCTGTAAAAGGAAACGAATCGATCACGTCCATCAATGGCACATCCCCTTGAGGGAGATCTTTTCTTAACGCGCCCGAGGGCATAAAACCAATCTCTGCACTCACCGACCCGCGAATGATATCCGCATACAAGTTGCCAAGGTCGGACTCTTCATTGTAGCGTCGACTTACCCTCTCCTCTGAGAAACACAAAATTTCTTGCAGCTCAGGAAACTGTGCTTTGTATTTTGCTAGTTTCTGCGCAACAACCGGGTGTGGTGGTAGATCATTGCTAACGACGGGTATTAGTTTGCCTTCATGAGCAATAACCTGGCTGTGTTTTTTGGTTTCAGCCAATTGGAGCTGCAAGAAACCCAGCCGTGTACCCTGCCCGTAGGTTTGCATAATCAATGTGCCCGTTGTTGGGTGAACATAGGGGGATTCTGTACCAGAATCAGCATGGCCACTAAAGATCACATCAATACCAGTAACTGCGCCAGCTAACTTGATCTCGGCATCAATACCGCGTTGTATTTCTGGATGTGCTTCATCATCGGTCTGCATGGGTGCAGTCTTCCCCTGGTGGGTAAGTACAACAATCAGATCAACTTGTGGTTTCAGAAATTCAACATATGGCCTGGTCGATTCAATTGGATCACGAACATCAACACCACGAATATGTGATGGAATAATCGCCGTTCCGGCGTCTTGCCCCATTACGCCGACTACCCCAATCCGCACTCCGTGCCGCTCAACAATGCTATAAGCCTGTGCATAGGGCATGCCGGAATCCGCATAAAATAAATTAGCACCCAATACCGGAAACGGCAGCCTGTCTTTCATTTTTGCAAAGGACTGCCAACCATATTCGAACTCATGGTTACCGATCACCATGGCGTCATAATCCATGGTAATCATCATTTCCATCGGCACAATGCCTTCGGTCTTCTTCGATAGAACGCCAGTAAATATATCCCCCGCATCGAATAGGAAGACGACCTTCTCCTGCTCGCGAAGATCATCAACCAGGGTGGCAAGATGCGCGATGCCTCCCAGGTATTCCACCTCGGGATTCCAGTAGGCAGGGATTGGGTCGAATGCACTTTCGAAGTCATTGGTAAAGAGCAATGTCACTTCTCGTCCCTTGGACACAGCACTTTGTCGATTTGAGTCAGGTGACACACAACTCGTTAAAACACTGACTAAACCAATAGCAAGCAATAGATTTGGAAAATATTTTTTGTTCATAGATCAATTCCGAACATCTATTCGTTTCAGTTGCTCGTGGTCAGTCGTCGATGGCCTGGTAGGTGAGGGAGCGCATGGCCTGGTCAGGTAGCGCGACTCCGGTCATGTATTGCGCCATGAACAACCCAACCAGTTCTTCTGCCGGGTCTACCCAGTAATAGGTCTTAGCTGCACCTGCCCACCCGTACTCACCGACGGAGCCTGCTCCGGCGCTGGCGGCAACATCCATCATCACTCGGGAACCAAGACCGAAACCGAGCCCATCATTGTCTTGTCCCAAAAGCTCCCAGGGCAGCAGTTCCGGTGAGAGGTGGTTGGCGTGCATCAGTTCGAGCGTCTTGCGACCAATGATCCTGGTACCGTCGAGTTGGCCGCCGTTCAACAGCATTTGGGCGAAGTTAGCGTAGTCACCGATCGTGGCGAATAGTCCCAGCCCGCCTCGCACGAATACCTCAGGGGTTCCTGTCGGGTAGGTGGCGGAAACATCAATGCGCTCGTTGAAGCCGCCGAGGGCAGCCTCGGCGAGTTTGGTCCCGGTGTGGTCCAGGCCTATAAGGTCGGGCAGGCCGTACATGGCCGAAAGCCGATTGAGGTTGCTGTCTGCGACGCCGAAGCCGGTGTCGGTCATGCCGAGCGGCCCGAAAATCCGCTCAGCCAGGAAGGCGCCGAGGGACTGCCCGGACAGCACTTCGATGAGTCGGGCAGCGACGTCGATACCGAGGCTGTAGTGCCACCGACTGCCGGGCTGGCTGGACAGCGGAATTTTAGCCAGGGCGTCGATTACCGCTTCCAGGGTACGGGTTGCATCGTTCATGATGCGCGCTTCCCGGTATAGCTGGCCGACGGGAGTGTCCTCCATAAAGTCGTAGGTCAGCCCGCTGGTGTGGGTGAGCAGGTCTCGGATTTCCATCGGTCTGGCCTGGGGCGCCAACGAGCCATCAGCACCGAGCACCTGCGTGGCGCCAAACGCCGGCAGGTACTTAGCGACCGGGTCCTGCAACTGGAAAGCTGCCTCTTCGTGCAACAACATCAGGGCTGTGCTGACGATCGGTTTGGTCATTGAGTAGATCCGAAAGATCGTGTCTGGGGTTATCTCCAGACCCGCCTCGGCATCGCGGTGGCCGAATTGCCCGGCGTGCACCACCTTGCCCTTGCGCATCACCATCGTCGAGATGCCTCGGACAGTTCCATCGTCGACATAGCGCTGCATGACGGCGCCAATGCGGCTCAGTCGCTGCGAACTCATGCCGACATTCTCGGGTAATTCGATCTCGTTGCTCATTTCAACTCGCGATTCGTCATCATGTGGACTGTACCTTAGCCAGGATATATCGACTGCGCCGCTGTGCGCTTGTTCTTTTTTCCAATCTACCTGATTCCAGGATCACAATGACCCGGACTCGCCTCACGGCAGTGCAGGCTGCGCTGGAACTACGTCGGCAAGACGGGACAACCTCTGACCTTATTTCGAGTTAGCGCCTGACAACTGCTGCATAATCTCAAAGTCGATGAATTGCTTCACACTACGAAAATCCTTGCCTTTTGCCACGGCAATGCGCTGCACATCGTCATACTCGGACTTCCATCGCTTTCGCCCGTCAGGTTGAGTAACTTCCTTGATCCTTACTGTGCCAAAGCTGGTTTCTATTTCTTTCAGTTCCCTTGGCAGGATTCTTTTCGTAAATGGCACGATTCGAAGCCCGATGGTCGAGGATCGATTCAGGATCATGTCCGCCAGCGCATGCACGTTGGCCTGATTTGACAGCACAGACAGGCACGTTGCCGGTCGGCTCTTTTTCATGATGATGGGTGTAAAGAATACGTCACCGGCACCGGCAGCCATCAGATCCTGTATCAGTGGTTCAAAATTCTCTGCGGCCATGTCATCTATATTGGCTTCTATTTTGTAATGCTGTTCCGATTTGCTAACTTGGTTAGCTGTACTTTCTCCAAGCACTATCCTCAGCACATTAGGGATTTCAAAGTCCTTATGACCGACACCGTAGCCAAATTTTTCGGGAATAAATGCGCTTTTTGGCTCGTATTCATCGACGCTGGCTTTCAATATGGCCGCGCCGGTTGGCGTGGTGCTCTCTCCTGATACAGTGCCGTAGGTACAAGGTACACCGGACAGAATTTCCTGGGTCGCTGGAGCCGGTACCGGGAACCTGCCATGGGCACAGTTGACGTATCCGCTGCCAACCTCAACAGAATTACATATCACCCGCTCGACACCGAGCCATTCAAGACATATGGCAGCGCCGACGATGTCGACGATTGAATCGATCGCTCCCACCTCATGGAAGTGAACCTGTTCGATCGGAATGTTATGGATTTTGGCCTCTGCAACCGCAATGATCTGGAATACTCTCAATGCGCGGGCTTCAATTGCCTGGCTGAACCCGGCATTCGTGATCATCTTTATAATCGTATCGTGATGGCGATGATCGTGTTGGTCCGCCGCATGAACTTCGGCTCTTGTGCCAGAGATGCCCATCTTCGAGCCGGATTCAAATGTGATTTTGAATTCAGAGGTCAGGTTCAATTTCGCCAGTTCGTCAGTGAGGTACTGTTCCGGGACGCCAAGATCGATCATTGCAGCCAGATGCATATCGCCCGATATGCCACAACTCGGTTGATAATAAAGAGTTCTCATCAAATATTGTCTATGTCACTGCCTGGGTTTGTTTGCGTACCTGTTATGCGATATCAAAGTAATCTTGAGAGGTTGCCGTTGCGATATGGTTCTCTTTCAGATGTTGCAAATTCTGCATATCGGCATTAACCGCATCAAGCCCGTGGGCCAACACAAAGGCATAACTACGCTGAAATTGGGACAAGCTGGCCCTGGCGATTTTTTCATCATAATACTCGTCAAAAGCATCTGGATTTCCCCAACCAAGGAATCGACGTCCAGCAAGGAATCTGCCAGCTTTCATGCCAATCATGCCGATGCCCGATTCACGTGCCTTGTCAAACAGGGGTTTGATATCTTTCATGGGCGGAGAACCAGGCAGAATGGTTCGATCATTCCAGTCATACCAACCACCGGGTGTAACGGCAATTTGAACCAGGCTGTACCAGTCAGTATCAATCATCGTTTTCAATACATTCTCGGCATTCTGGTGTGTGCTGGCACCTAAATGGGAGACTTTGCCTGCGGCCTTGGCGGATTCAAAGGCAGCGTAAACTTCTTCGTTGGCTATTACGCTGACATTATTACTCGCCATCTGGTAGTAGGCATCAATGTGCTCGACCTGTAACGTTTTCAAACTCCTATCAAGTTCTTTCAGCCAACCCTTTGCGGCTTGTTTGGCAGTGGACACATCGAGTATTTCGTCGAATTCGATTCCGGCCGGAATGGGGGCTTTTGAAATCAGAAAAATATCATCGCGTTTTTGTTTCAGGAACGGCGCCAGGTTTTTTTCGGCATCACCGTAATAGTCACTGTAACCTACATCAAACACATTCACGCCATGATCGAATGCCGTGTGGAGCAACTCATCCCGGGGTTGTTTGGACAGCGCCGCACCACAGCCGAACACTAATCGACTGCCATTGAAACCCGTCTTGCCCAGCTTACGATAGGTCATCTCGGGCCAGGGGCCGCCTAGCCCAACGCTCTCTTTTGCTTCAAATAATGCAGCCCTGGCGTCACCAGTCTGAAACAATGTGCGGCTGCCAACACCCGCCAGTGCCATATATTGGATGAATCGACGTCTGGTATTCGTAAACATGGGATTCCCTTGTCGCAATGGTTAGCTGGCGTGATTGTATGCCCATTCAACAAGTCTGACCAGACTCTGGAAAACACTGGTCGAAACAGGCATCGCAACCGAATGTTCGCGTTTCACCTGTATGAAACCGAATAAGGGCATGCAAAATGGTTCAAGATTTTCGCTATCACCAGAGGGTCTTCATACTGGTAATGCACGGCTGCAAGGCGGTCGATCCCGCAACTAACAGCAATAACACAGCCAGCGTTGAGCAGTATTTTCTGGCCTTGCGTAGTTAAGCGACGGTGAATATTTGTTAAAGAGTAAATCCAAACGGGTAGGCATCTGGCAATACGGTGTCTATAAATGCAAAGTAGCGTCAAAAGGAGAAGATAATGGTACGGCCACTTGAGGACGTTCGCATTCTGGATCTGACCAGCGGTCCGGCGGGCGGCATCGCGACGATGATCCTGGCAGACTTTGGCGCCGAGGTGCTCATGATCGAACGGCCAGGTATTGACCCGATGATGGCACTGCCTGCTTCACGCATGTGGCGTCGCGGAAAACGCACCTTGCCCCTGGACCTTTCAACCGCGTCCGGTTTAGCAACTCTTGACGATCTGTGTTCCGGCGCAGATGTGCTGATTTGCAACTGGCGCTTTACTGCGCTGGTGCGCAAACGGCTGGACTATGCCAGTTTGCATGCGCGTCATCCTCATCTCATCCTTTGCCACATCAGCGGATATGGTAGCCAGGGTCCGCGTGCCGACTACCCGGGGTATGAGCACATGGTTGCTGCAAGCACGGGTCGCATGCGGCTTTTTTCCGGGCTTGCGGATCGTGCAGGGCCTAGTTTTTCCGCGCTGCAAGTAGGTGTGCATGCCTGTGCACAATCCGCCGCGACCGGTATTCTGGCAGCCCTTCTGGAGCAAGGTGCCGACGGCGAGGGTCGATTGGTTGAAACCAGCATGTTGCAGGGCATGCTGCCCCATGAACTTGTAGGGATGATAGGTGCTCAATTCCCTGAGTTTTTCGGCGATTTCATTCCCGCCGTGCCGCCGGCAGTCATCGAACCACCCATTCCGAGTCTGTTCTATCACCCGGCCCAGACCAGCGATGGTCGTTGGGTGCAGTTCGGTAATTTGCTGCCGCACCTGTTTGACAATTTTCTACTCGTCACGGAATTGATAGATGTGCTCGCAGATCCTGACTATGACCAGGGGCAGATGATGCTACCGGAGGAGAAACAGGAAGCCTTCAGGGAACGAATGCTACTGCGCATTCAGGAACGCACAGCAGAGGAGTGGATGGCGGCCTGTGTAGCGGATGGCGGGGTGGTGGCGACAGCACACCAGACCACCCAACAGGCAATCGCCGATCCCGATATTGTTGCCAATGGCCATGTTATCGATCGCCAGGATGGCGGAAAGCAGCTTGGTCCTGTTGCTCGCCTGACGCGAACGCCGGGTGACCCGGGCAATGAAGCGGCAGCCGATGACAGCTGGGCGGATCTCTGGCGTAGTACACCGCGGAGTGCACCCGGGCGCTCCAATGACGGTCAGCTGCCGCTTGCAGGCATACGAGTGCTAGAGATCGCGACGATTATTGCAGCACCACTGGCGGCTTCTTTCCTGGCAGACATGGGAGCCGAAGTGATCAAAGTGGAGCCAATCGGAGGTGATCCCTTCCGTGGTCTCCTGGGCGGCCTGGGCTCGGCGAAGGTCAATGCAGGAAAACGCAGCCTGAGCATCGATCTCAAGTCGGAAGCCGGCCGGCAGATCGTACTGGGCCTTATTAAAGATGCGGATGTGCTTATTCACAATTTCCGGCCCGGCGTTCCTGAGCGACTGGGTATTGGTTATGCACAGGTTGAGAAGATCAACCCGGACATCGTGTATATGCAGGCCAATGGCTATGGTCCGGATGGTCCCGGGGCACAACGACCAAGCACTCACCCGATACCCGGTGCGGCCATGGGTGGCGTGCTCTACCAGATGGGTGAAAGGGTCCCTGAAGCGTTGCTGGAAATTGATGATCTGCGCCTGTGGACGCGTCGCCTGATGCACGCTAACGAGGTTAACCCGGATCCCAATACCTCGCTGGTCATAACAACATCTACCCTGCTTGGCCTGGTGGCCAGGCAGCGCACTGGTCAGGGCCAGCAGATACTGGTCGATATGTTCGGTGCTAACGCCTATGCCAATAGTGACGATTTTCTAACCTTTCCAGGCAAACCGAATCGCGCCATGCCCGATGCCGAGTTACTGGGATTGTCTGCAACTTACCGGCTCTATCACTGTATCGGTGATGAGTGGGTATTTCTGGCCATGACCAACGAGAAGGAATATCGACTGTTCGTTGATGTGCTAACCGATGCGGGTATACAGGCCCCGGCGTTAGAGGTGCTGCAGGCAGGCGGACAAACTGCCACGGATGGGTTGGAAACGCTGTTCGCCCGGAACGATTCTGCTTTCTGGGAGAATTTACTGGCCAGTGCCGGGGTTGGTTGTGTCCGTGCCAACGCCATCACCCCAAGAGAGTTCTGGCTGACCGATCCACAGTCCATTGCACTGGGCCTGACTGCCGAGACTGAGCATCCGTTGTGGGGCACATACCGCAGGCATGGGCGGCAGGTGTTGTTCGATGGCGGTGGACAGCGACTCGGACCACCGCCTGTTGCAGGTCAACACAATGCAGAGGTACTGCTGGAACAGGGCTTTGATGAGGAACAAATAGCCCGTCTT
>Ga0206681_10001363_pt1 | contig 11258 bp, 9 predicted proteins | sample M150012015metaG_FD_161048 | JGI IMG/M metagenome (GOLD analysis project Ga0206681, IMG submission 161048) | Ammonia-oxidizing marine archaeal communities from Monterey Bay, California, United States - M1 500m 12015 | ecosystem: Environmental > Aquatic > Marine > Intertidal zone | place: USA...
GCTCAATTCCTTCCATCTCTTTTTGATACTCATCTAGAGTAGGGATATGACCTAATTTTGCAGAAATGGCTGCAATTTCAGCAGACGACAAGTAAACATCTGAGTTGTCTCCTAACCTATTTGGAAAGTTTCTTGTAGATGTTGAGACTACTGTTGTGTCAGATTTGACTCTAGCTTGGTTGCCCATACATAAGGAGCAACCAGGAAGCTCTGTGTGGTCTGTGATAGAGCTAAAGATATCGTATACTCCTTCCTTTTTAAGTTGAGCTTCATCCATTCGTGTTGGTGGTGCAATCCATAGCTCTGTAGATAGCTCCGACTTATCCTTTAGTAACTGTGCAGCTGCTCTGAAGTGTCCTATATTGGTCATGCATGAACCAATAAACACTTCATCTATCTTGGTGCTGGCAACATCCGATAGTAACTTGACATCGTCAGGGTCATTTGGACAAGCCAGTATTGGTTCTTTTATTTCATCAAGGTTGATTTCGATAATTTCAGCATACTCACAGTCACTATCAGCAGTTAATAGTTCTGGCGAATCAAGCCACTTTTGCATACCCTGTATACGTTTTAGTATTGTCTTTTTGTCCTCATATCCGGCATTAATCATTGACGATAGTAGAGTAATGTTTGACTGTAAATATTCCTCTACTGGCTCTTTGTTGAGTTTAATTGTACAGCCATTTGCCGACCTTTCTGCTGAAGCATCTGCTAGTTCAAAGGCCTGCTCAACTTTAAGGTTACCAAGGCCTTCAATCTCCAGAATTTTGCCTGAAAAGATGTTCTTTTTGCCTGACTTTTCTACAGTCAACAAGCCCTCCTGAATGGCAACATAGGGTATAGCGTTCACTAAATCTCTTAGGGTAATTCCTTTCTGCATTGAACCAGTAAACCTTACCAGAACTGACTCTGGCATATCAAGAGGCATTACCCCGATTGAGGCGCCAAAAGCAACCAGACCAGACCCTGCCGGGAAACTTATACCTATCGGAAAGCGTGTATGAGAATCGCCACCTGTTCCTACCGTGTCAGGAAGGAGCATACGGTTTATCCATGAATGGATAATACCGTCGCCAGGCCTTAATGCTACACCCCCACGAGACTGCATAAAGTCTGGCAACGAGTGTTGTAGCTCTAAGTCAATAGGCTTTGGGTAGGCCGCAGTGTGACAGAAGCTTTGCATAACAAGCTCTGCAGAGAACCCTAAACAGGCAAGCTCCTTTAACTCATCACGAGTCATAGCTCCAGTTGTGTCTTGAGAGCCAACAGTTGTCATCCTGGGTTCACAGTAAGTGCCAGGTCTAATACCTTCAACGCCGCACGCCTTGCCTACAATTTTTTGAGCTAAAGTGAAGCCAGCCTTGTTTGTGCTTGGGTCTTGCGGCCTCAAAAAAATATCACTCACAGGAAGATTTAAGTCTTGACGTGTTTTGTCTGTTAGACCCCTACCAATAATAAGTGGAATCCGACCTCCTGCACGTACTTCGTCAGGCATAGTTGTTGGGGCTAATTCAAAATTAGATATTACATCTCCATTGCCATTAGTGATTGTTCCATCAAATGGATGGATCGTAATAACGTCACCCATCTTCATATTGGATACATCGCACTCTATTGGTAGTGCTCCAGAATCTTCTGCGGTGTTAAAAAATATAGGAGCAATTTTTCCACCAAGGATAACACCACCGGTACGCTTATTAGGGACATAATCTATATCATTTCCCATATGCCAGAGTACAGAATTAATAGCTGACTTACGTGAAGAACCGGTACCTACAACGTCGCCAACAAATGCTAATGGTAAGCCATTACTTTTAAGCGCCTCAATGATTGATATTGGGTTGTTTACTTTTTTAGTTAGCATTGATTTTGCATGCAGAGGGATATCTGGACGTGACCATGCCTCAGTAGCAGGTGATAAGTCGTCAGTATTGATTTCTCCTTCTACTCGAAAAACAGTTAACTTTATTTCTTGTGGTAATTCCTTTTTAGAAGTGAACCATTTAGCGTTAGACCAAGCATCTATTACCTTTCTCGCATAAGGGTTGTCTTGTGATTTTTCTAGTACTGTTTGATACGCCTCATATACAAGTAACGTATTTGAAAGGGCGTCACATGCAGGCTGTCGAGTTTCAGTCATATCTAATAAATCAATCAAAGGGTCAATGTTGTATCCACCCATCATGGTTCCTAGTAAGAATGTGGCATGTTGCCGGTCAATAGCTGAGCAGCTCTGCTGCCCCCTTGCAACACTGGCTAGAAAGCCTGCCTTAACGTAAGCCGCTTCATCAACACCAGGAGGTACACGGTTTACCAGTAAATCGAGATAGAAATCATTATCAGTACTATTGATTAGGTTCTCTACTACCTTTTGTGTTTGTTGTGCATTCAATGATAGAGGAGGCAAGTCTTCCTTATTGCGATCATCAATATGTTTTAGGTATGCTGGTTTCATTGTGATTTGATATAATGAATAAAGCGTATAATTTTATCATTTTATTGATAATTTTTTTTCACTTTGCTACTCAATACGTCACATGGTGAAAAACACTAAATTTTGGGAAAATATATATAGCTAATATGAATTTTGATACTTTAACTGCAATATCTCCGGTCGATGGCCGCTACTTTGATAAAACAAAACCATTGAGCGAAATTTTCAGTGAGTTTGGGCTTATAAAATATCGCGTTCTAGTTGAGGTAGAGTGGCTTAAGGCTTTAGCAAGTAATGGCTCGATAGGCGAGATCCCCAGTTTTAGCAATAAAGCAAGAAAGTTGTTAGACGACATTGTAAATAATTTTTCCATAGCCGATGCTAGATCGGTGAAAGACATTGAAAGTACCACTAATCATGATGTTAAGGCGGTCGAATACTTCCTAAAAGATAAAGTAAAGGGCAACAAAGAGTTAGAAAATGTTAGTGAGTTTTTTCACTTCGCTTGTACATCAGAGGATATCAACAATCTATCCCACGCATTAATGCTCACCAGAGGGCGTGATGTGGTGGTGAATGAAATGGAAAGCGTGTTATCTTCTATAGCATTACTAGCTAAGGATAATGCTTCTATTCCTATGCTCTCAAGAACTCATGGTCAAACGGCATCACCAACCACTCTCGGAAAAGAAATGGCCAACTTTGCTTACCGTTTGAAAAGGCAAATAGAGCAACTCAACCAAGTCAAAATCATGGGTAAATTTAACGGAGCCGTTGGTAATTACAATGCACACTTGTCAGCATACCCTGATCTGGATTGGCAAAGTATTTCTAAGGAATTTATTGAAGGTTTGGGATTAAATAATGCTGTCTACACTACACAGATAGAGCCACACGACTATATTGCAGAGTACTTTCATGCAATGAACCGTTTCAATACTATTTTGATCGACTTTTGTCGCGATATTTGGGGTTATGTTTCGTTGGGTTATTTCAAGCAAAAGACTGTGGCTGGAGAGGTTGGCTCTTCTACGATGCCACACAAGGTTAACCCGATTGATTTTGAAAACGGTGAAGGTAACCTAGGCATTGCCAATGCACTCAATAGCCATCTTGCAGATAAACTTGCCGTTTCACGTTGGCAGAGAGACTTGTCTGACTCAACGGTACTGAGAAATCTAGGCGTTAGCTGCGCTCACTCATTAATTTCGTACTCCTCAATTATAAAAGGTATAGGAAAGTTGAAAACAAATACAGGCAGAATACAAGCTGACCTTGATAATTCATGGGAAGTTCTTGCAGAACCAATACAAACAGTTATGCGTCGATATGGTATTGCAAATCCCTATGAAAAATTAAAAGAATTAACACGCGGGCAAGCCATTGACTCGAAAATTCTTGCAAAATTTGTAGAAGATTTGGATATACCGAAAGAGGCAAAAATAGAGCTATCAAAGTTAACGCCAAATAACTATATCGGCGATGCAGATAAATTAGCACGGGATATTGAAAAGCTGATATAATTCGTCGCCTTTAAAGCAAACAATATAAGAAAGGAGCAAAAAACCGATGGTTAAAGTTAGACTAGCCCGAGGTGGAGCCAAGAAAAAACCTTTTTATTCAATTGTAGCGACAGACTCTAGAAAGCGTAGAGACAGTGGTTATATTGAGCGTATTGGATATTTTAATCCGGTTGCTCGTGGACAAGAAGTTAGGCTCTCACTCGAAGAAGATAGATTAGATTACTGGGTATCGCAGGGTGCACAAATTTCAGACCGTGTAAAGCAGCTTGTAAAAGAGTACAAGGACCCTTCAATCCGCGATAAGCGCATCGCTGCTCAGGAAGCCAAAGCCAAAGCAGTTGAAGCTAAGATAGCAGCAGAAGCCAAAGCCAAAGCAGATGAGGAGTCTAAAGCTGCAGCTGCAGTTAAGGCGGCAGAAGAGGCTGAAGTAAAAGCGGCAGAAGAGGCTAAGGCGGCTGAAGAGGCTGAATCAAATGCAGAAGAAACTGAAGCAGTAGCTGAAGAAACCGAGGCAAAAGCAGAAGAGACTGAAGCAAAAGCTGAAGAGGCTGAAGAGTCAACCGAGAAAGAACCAACTAAAGAGGAAAAGGCTGCTGAATAATTCAGTTCAGGCAAACCCAAATAAAAGGCTGTTGGTCGGTAAGATCAATGGCCTTTTTGGTGTTAAGGGCTGGGTAAAAATATTTTCACACACAGAACCAAGAAAAAATATCTTGTCATATCAGCCATGGCATGTACGGATTTCTGGCAAATGGCAAACTATAGAAACATTAAACGGTAGAGAGCAGGGTAAAACTATCGTAGCTCAAGTTAAAGGTGTTGATGATCCGGAACAGGCAAAACTAATTATTGGTGTTGATATATATATTGAAAAATCACAATTGCCTAATCTTGAAGATGGTAAATATTACTGGGAAGACTTAATTGGTCTTAAGGTTGTCAATATTACAGGTGTGGTGTTAGGGAATGTAGATAATCTTGTTGACACTGGTTCAAACCATGTCATCATTGTCAAGGGTAAGAAAGAGCACTGGGTGCCCTATGTCGAGCCCTTTTTAGTTTCAGTTGACATGGACAAACATCAGATACTGGTAGATTGGGATGAGGATTTTTAATCCGAATAAATTACCGTAAAGATTTATTATTGGACCCGAAAAGGTATTAGGTCAATATAGCTTTATCAATACCAATGTTTTCTAAGAAATGCCTTACCTTGGTGTTAGCACCAACAATTGTAACTTCAGCAGGCTTCTCTTCACATATATTACATATTTCGGCAATACCTCTTGATGTTGTATAGTCAATAACCGGCACATTTGACAAATCAATAATCGCCCTGTCATAGTTCGTTTTTGTTGAAAAGTCCCTGACAATGCCTTTCGCGGAGCCAAAGCTTAGTGGTCCATTAAGTTGATAGAACAGTGTATTACCAGCACGGATAAGTTCTTGGTGCTCTTCATCAAGGTGTGCAGCCTCCTCAATAGTCTGAACAGCGACAATACTGGCTAGCTGAACGTCAGTCATTCTTTGCAGGAATATCAAGCTTGCCATTATAAGTCCAACAGCTACGGCAGCCATTAGATTATAAAAAACAGTAATTCCAAGCACTGTGAGCATAATAAGGACGCCAGCTTTGGGAGCTATAAATAGGTCTTTGAAGTAGTCCCAATCAATAATGTCGGTACCTACCTTGACTAGAATTGCACCAAGCACTGCTAGTGGTATTTCTTTAGCGTACTGAGCACCACCAAGCACAATAATTAACAACAGTACGGCATGAAGAGCCCCAGATATAGGTGTTAGTCCACCAGCCTTGACATTGGTCATTGTGCGCATTGTAGCGCCGGCCCCTGGAAGCCCACCAAATAAGCCTGAAAAGGTGTTACCTATTCCTTGACCTATCAATTCCCTATCCGACTTGTGGTGCGTTCTTGTTATCTCGTCAGAAACTAGTGATGTCAGGAGAGAATCAATCGATCCTAACACTGCCAACATTAATCCAGACGCAACCATATCAGCAATCATGTTGGCCTCCCAGGCAGGCATATGGAAGCTCGGAAGGCCGGTCGGAATGTCGCCTAAAATCATAGCACTCATAGGTTCTGTTTCAGAAGCAAAGTATTGAGGAAAAAATAATAAGATTAGTGTTCCAGCAATAAGGGCGAAAAGCGGGGAAGGTATAACCTTTCTAATTTTTTTTGGTAACAGATAGACAATAACCAAGGTTATGAAAGCTATCAACAGTGCGCCAGTATTAACAAAGTAGTTTTCTATATCGCTTAGCTGAGAAAAAATACCAATAGTTGAGCCTTTGATATCATAAAACCCTAAAACCTGAGGCACCTGCAAGATAATAATAATCACACCAATACCAGTCATAAAACCTGAAGTTACAGGGTGCGGTATGAGGTTAATAAATCTACCTAGTTTGAGAATACCGAATACAATCTGGAACAATCCACTTAGAGCAACGACCGTAAATGCGAGTGCCAGACCTGTTTCTGGATACAAAGCAATGTACTTAGTAACTATCATCGCCATAACCACTGTCATTGGACCAGTTGGGCCAGAAACTTGTGCTCCTGTACCACCAAATAGTGCGGCAAAGAAGCCGGTAATTATCGCTCCATATAGGCCTGCAATTGCTCCCGCACCAGACGCCAAGCCCATCGCAATAGCAAAAGGTAAGGCTACAACTCCTGCAGTTATTCCACCAGTAATGTCGCCACGGATGTTGTTGAAGTGTAGGTTTTCAATAAATTTCATTGTCGGTCCTTATTAATTATTAGGATAGTAGGTATGGGTTACTGGTTAGCTATATCTAAAAAGACAACTGCAACATTATACAAAATGGCATACAAAAAATGTAATTATTATTATATAATACAACTCTTATATTCTTCGCCATTGCCTTATACTGTTTTACATTTCCAAGGAATGGTCATTTTTTTTGTTAGGAAACATATTGAATAGAATTGCAAAATTTTTCCCTTTTTTGGAATGGATTGGTGAGCTAAAAAATCCTGAAATATTAAGGGCAGATGTTGTTGCAGGCTTAACCGTTGCCTTGGTTTTAGTTCCACAATCTATGGCTTATGCACAACTAGCAGGATTACCTCCACAGTACGGCCTATACGCCTCATTCTTGCCAGTAATGATTGCCGCTCTTATGGGCTCATCCAGACAGCTAGGTACTGGTCCGGTGGCAATTGTATCGTTACTGACTGCTGCTGCATTGCAGCCATACGCTACCAACCCTGAAACATACATTGCCTATGCATCACTATTAGCCTTACTGGTAGGCATTTTTCAGTTCTTGCTGGGTACCTTCAAGTTAGGTTTTATTATTAACTTCTTATCTCACCCGGTTGTTGTTGGTTTCACTAATGCAGCTGCAATTATTATTGGCGCTTCACAGTTAGACAAAATTTTTGGAGTAATTAAGCCTGGCGGCGGACAAACCTATGAGCAGATATGGGGTGTTCTTATTAACGCCTTTCAGGACACACACTTTATTACTCTCAGTATGGCTTTATTTGCATTTATCATAATCATAGGTGTTAAAAAATTCGCACCCAAGTTGCCAGGGGTGCTTTTGGCAGTAGTCTTCACTACCTTTGTTTCGTGGCTGGTGGGTTTTCATGATAAGTTTGGAGGAGCTATAGTTGGATCTATTCCAGAAGGTCTTCCAGGTATTGTGATGCCTAATATTGACCTGTCAGTGATGTCTTCTATGATAGTTACAGCTGTAACTATTGGTTTGATCGGATTTATGGAGGCTATATCAATAGCCAAGGCTATGGCGGCGCAAACAAAGCAAAGGCTTGATGCTGACCAGGAATTAATTGGGCAAGGTATCTCTAACGTTGTTTCGTGCTTGTGTCAGGGTTATGCAGTTTCTGGATCATTCTCTCGCTCTGCAGTCAACATATCGGCTGGAGCAATTACTGGCTTTTCATCCGTCGTAACAGCTGTCATTGTTGGAATTACACTATTATGGTTAACACCATTACTGTTCCATCTACCACAGGCTACCTTAGCAGCAGTTATCATTATGGCTGTCGTTAATTTGATCAAATTTCAACCGATTAGGCATGCATGGAAGGTAGAGAAGCATGATGCAATTGTTTCCGTGACGGCCTTTGTTTTAACACTAATATTTGCACCCCACCTAGAGAACGGCATCGTTATCGGTGTTATATTGTCATTAGGTTTATTCCTATACCGCACAATGGAGCCAAGGTTTACAGAACTTTCAGCTCATGACGGGTCTACGATGTTTGTCAATGCCCTTGACAATGACCTTAATAGTTGCGAGGTAGTATCTATCGTAAAGTATTCTGGTTCCCTGTATTTTGCTAATGCGGGTTATTTTGAGGACAGGATTTTAAGACTGATCGCTAAGAACCAAAAATGCCTGAGATACATCATTGTAGATATGGCTGGAATTAATCAGATTGATGCTAGCGGGGAAGAGGCATTATCTGGATTACTCGAGAGATGTTCAGCTAACGGTGTGGAAATATTATTTGCCCGTATGGAAGGAATTGAGAGAGTATTAGTGCGCTCTGGATTTGTCAAAAGGTTCGGCAATGACCGTTTTTTTGATAGGCGTACTGATGCACTTCGTTACGCTTGGAAAGAGCTAGGTGACGATGAGGCTGCATCTAAAAGCCCATTAAAGCACTTGATATCTTAGAAATATTCGTAGAAAGCTTTAACAAAATACAAGCCCTGAGGTTCTGCTGTTGCCCCAGCCTCTTTCCTGTCTCTTGAAACTAATACCTCATTGATCCAATCTGTAGATCTCTCACCCCTGCCAATCTTTAGTAGAGTTCCAACAATGTTACGTACCATATGATGCAAGAATGCATTTGCCTTTATATCTAGAGTTATGTCGTGGCCTCTCTTTGTTAGCTCTATATACTCAATATTTTTGATGGGTGACTTAGCTTGACATAAATTCCCCCTAAAGCAGGAAAAGTCGTGCTCACCAATCAAGCACTTTGCGGCTATATTCATTGCATCAACGTCCAACTCGCGTGGTTCCCACAATGACCTCGAGGCGAGCATAGAGGATCGCACTGTAGTGTTATGGATTTTATAACGGTACTGTCTAGCAGTAGCATTAAAGCGAGCATGAAAATCATCTCCAACCTCTTTCACCCATTTAAAGTTTACATCACTAGGAAGGTTTACATTGCCACCATAGAGCCAGGCTTTGTTTTCACGCTTTGCGTCAGTTTCAAAATGAATTACCTGCTCAAGAGCATGTACTCCCGCATCAGTCCTACCAGAGCAGTGCACTCTTACTGGTTTATCTGCAACCATCGAGAGTGCATCCTCAACAACAAGTTGAACGGTCCTTATGCCAGATTTTTGTAGTTGCCAGCCGTGAAAGTTTGTGCCCAAGTATTCAACACCGAGTGCTAATTTCATAAATTAATTAAGTGTAAAATAAATACACCTATTTTATACGTTTGAATTACACAGCATGAAAAATGAAGCGACTGGATTGAACAGAATTGTTAGTGCATTCAGATTTTCCATAGATGGACTTAAGTCCTGCTATAAATCTGAGACCGCCTTCAAGCAAGAGGTGTGGGCTGGTGCTATCTTGATTCCTATCTCGCTATTGGCTACACCAGACTCTATAGAGAGAGTAATTCTAATAGTTCCTATATTTGTTGTACTAATAACTGAACTGCTGAATACTGCGATCGAAGTTGTAGTAGACAGAATAGGGAGCGAACATCATGAGCTCTCAGGAAAAGCGAAGGATTTGGGTTCTGCAGCGGTTTGGTTGTCTTTATTACTTGTGATTGTGACGTGGTCGATTATTCTTCTCTAAGAGGAAAACTTCCAACAAATGCCGAGTGCTTTGTTTTTGAGTCTATACCGAGCACTAATGACTATTTAAGTGCACTTCCGAGTTCTAATAACATTCAGGTCTGTGTTGCCAGGGAGCAGACCAATGGTAGAGGCCAGTATCAGCGACAATGGCAAAGTAAAAAAGACTCTAGCGTATTATTTTCTGTGCGTAAAAATTTTAAAACCGCTACATCCTTGAATGGCCTAAGTTCGGTAATTGGTCTTGCAATTATTGATGTTTTAGGGCCTGACTACGGAGTAAGTGAATTAAAACTCAAGTGGCCTAACGATGTGTATTTTAATAATCAAAAACTTGCCGGAATACTTATAGAAAACACTGTACAGAACAAGTCCCAGTCTGTAGTTATTGGTATCGGAGTTAATAATAATATAAAAGGTGAGCTAGACTGTGAAACGCCATGGATCGATATCACTCAGATTCTAAACATTACCCCAAAAATTGAAACATTAACTGCCAAGATAATAAACAAAGTTATAAAATACTGTTACCGGTTTGAAAAACACGGGCTTGATACTTTTAAGCCTATGTGGTCGTGTTGTGACTATTTAGAAAATAAAAAGCTTGAACTGAGCCACAAAGGTAGAAAGGTTGTCGGTGTTGCCAAAGGTATAAGCAAACAAGGGGCACTACTTATAGAGATTAACGATGAAACCATTGAAGTATTTAGCTCTGAACAAATTAAGTTAATTTAAGGTAATATTAATTCATGCACAGTAATACCCTGTCAGTACAAAACATAAGCAAAAAGTATTCCCGCCTTGAGGTGGTGAGTAACGTCTCGTTCAAGGTAAAGGGTGGAGAAATAGTTGGACTGTTGGGGCCTAACGGTGCCGGCAAAACTACATGCTTTTATATTGCTTGCGGTCTAGTAAAAGCCGACAAAGGTGAGGTTCTGATTGGCAAAGACAGAGTAAGCAAGTTGCCAATGCATAAGAGAGCCGCTTTGGGGCTGGGATACCTTCCACAGGAGCCATCAATATTTAGAAAACTCACTGTTGAGAAAAATATTTTGGCTATACTAGAGTTAAACAAGAGCCTAGATAAAGTACAAAGAAGCCATAAGCTAGAGGAGTTATTGTCTGAATTCAATGTAGAGCATATACGCCACATTAAAGGGTTAAGCCTGTCTGGAGGAGAAAGGAGGAGGGTTGAGATTGCCAGATCGCTTGCTATTAATCCAAAATTTATTCTGTTAGATGAGCCGTTCGCAGGGGTTGATCCAATCTCAGTAGGTGACATTCAGCAGATTATCTATCAACTAAAGGATAAAGGCATAGGGGTCCTTATTACTGATCATAATTATCGCGAGATGCTGGATACCTGTGATCATTCATATGTTCTGCATGCCGGAAAAATTATAGCCAAAGGGAACAAAGAGCAAATACTTGCACATGAAGACGTAAAA
>Ga0206681_10001368_pt1 | contig 11237 bp, 8 predicted proteins | sample M150012015metaG_FD_161048 | JGI IMG/M metagenome (GOLD analysis project Ga0206681, IMG submission 161048) | Ammonia-oxidizing marine archaeal communities from Monterey Bay, California, United States - M1 500m 12015 | ecosystem: Environmental > Aquatic > Marine > Intertidal zone | place: USA...
AACTACTTACAGGATATCCAGGAAGTTTATTTGCTCATGAGTCCAGGAAAAGAATACGAAGGCTTAGAGGAGAGGAAATTAATAATGAACAGGATTTCTAGCGGTTATTTTTGAGCCTCTTTGGTAAAGGCTGAAATACCAGTAATGTCCATTCCTGTGATAAGCAAATGTATATCATGTGTACCCTCGTAGGTAAGCACAGATTCTAAATTCGCCATATGCCTCATCATAGAATATTCACTGGTAATACCCATCCCCCCATGGATTTGACGAGCCTCTCTGGCGATGTTTAAGGCAATCTCCACGTTGTTTCTTTTGGCCATAGATATTTGCCCCGTGGTTGCCCTTCCTTCATTTCGGAGCTCTCCAAGTCTAAACGTAAGTAGCTGAGCCTTGGTAATTTCAGTAATCATTTCGGCCAGCTTTTTTTGGATTAGCTGAAAACTCCCTATTGGAACATCGAACTGAGTCCTTTCCAAAGAATAACGCAATGCCTGGTCATAACAATCCATTGCTGCACCAAGAGCCCCCCATGCAATTCCAAACCTTGCAGAGTCTAAACAGCTCAAAGGCGCTCCAAGTCCTGAACGGCCAGGAAGAATATTAGATTTAGGTACTCGCACATTATCAAAAATTAATTCGCCGGTCGAAGATGCTCTTAAGGATAATTTACCATGCATTTCAGGAGTGGTAAAGCCCTCCATTCCTCTTTCCACGACGAGTCCGTGAATTCTTCCTTCCTCATTTTTTGCCCAGACAACAGCAATATCTGCGAAAGGAGCATTAGAAATCCACATTTTTGCGCCATTTAAAATGACCACATCTCCATCTTCTTTAAAATTTGAAATCATTCCTCCCGGATTGGAACCGTGATCCGGCTCTGTTAATCCAAAACAACCTACCATTTCTCCTGTGGCAAGTTTGGGAAGATATTTTTTTCTTTGCTCTTCACTACCATATTTCCAAATCGGGTACATGACTAGTGAAGATTGAACTGAAGCTGTAGATCTTAGGCCGGAGTCACAGCGCTCAAGCTCCTGCATAATTAGACCATATGAAATTTGGTCAAGACCAGGACCGCCATATTCTTCAGGGATATACGGGCCAAAAGCACCTATTTCCCCAAGTCCTGGAATCAGATGCATTGGAAAAACAGCCTTTTCATAGGCCTCATCAATAATTGGAGACACTTCTTTTTTCACCCACGCCCTTGCGGAGTCTCTCACCAATTTATGTTCATCTGATAATAATTCATCCATCAAATAATAATCCGGATGGTTATATTGGTCTGTTTTCATCAAATAAGACTTTTAGAAATGCAAAATTAACAAATAATATAGGGCTCAAGTTTTTATTTTCTAATTAATTTTGATTCTTACTATGCATCAGCTAATCAATTTGTTTCTTGTTTTACAGCTATATCCTCGGGAAAATGAACTTAAAAACATTTTTCTTTTATTTATCCTTGTGTGTTTATGTTTTGTGGGCCTCTCCAGACTAATGTCACCAAATTTATTTCGAATAATTTTTAGAGATTTTTTTTCTAAAAAAACCTACGTGGATTCTTATACTGATTTGGACACCCTTTCTCCAGCCTCACATATTTTTTTGTTTTTGAATTTGTTTATTACTACGGTTGTTTGTTTGGTTTCGATAATTGAGTATACCATTTCAGTGGAAGAAATGATATACCAATGTTTTGCTCTTGCGTGTAGTTTTTTCTTAATACAGCAGCTTGGCTTCAGAATAATAGGGAGCATTATCAGTGAGCCTTTATTTTCTAAGAACCTTAGCATGATAACCCGGCAAACTTGGAACTTTATTGGGTTAGTTATGTTTGTTTTAGCCACCTTGATTCTCTTAAACGAGGAGTATAAGCCTGTGATTAAAATCCTTGTGTATTCAATGCTCTTTTTATTGCCATTCACCAAAATCATTAAAGGGGTAATATATGCTAAATCAAATAATTACGGAGGGTTATATATAATTTTATATCTTTGCACCCTCGAAATACTCCCTCTCTTAGTTTTAGGGCACTATTTTAGAGAATTATTTTAATTATTTAGTAAAAAATTTAATAAAATAGTTTTGGCTATAAAAACAATCCTAGTATCACAACCAAAACCGGAAAACTCACGTTCGCCGTATTTTGACCTTGCAGAAAAGCACAATCTGACCATCGATTTTCGCCCATTTATTAAAGTTGAAGGAGTGAGCACAAAAGAATTCCGTAATCAAAGAGTTGATTTAAGTGAATATACGGCAGTTCTTTTAACATCAAAGGTGGCAGCGGATCATTTCTTTCGCATAGCGGAAGCTACCCGTTATGAGGTTCCTGATACGATGAAGTATTTCTGCATTTCTGAGGCAGTAGCCCTTTATTTACAGAAATTCGTTGCCTATAGAAAAAGGAAAATATTCTTTGGCAAACAAACCATACATGACCTTGTAGATATTTTAAAAAAGCACAAATCTGAAAAATTACTATTGCCGTGTACTGATATTTTAAGAGATGTTATTCCCAATACACTTGATCGAAATGAAATTCAGTACAAGAAATCAGTTTTATACAAAACAGTAGCTGCTGACCTTTCCGATTTAGAAGATGTCTTTTATGACATCTTGGTTTTTTTCAGTCCTGGAGGAATAGAGTCATTACTAAAGAATTTTCCTGATTTCAAACAGAACAAAACGCTAATAGCGGCTTTTGGGGCGACAACGACTACTGCCGCAATCAAAAATGGATTAAAACCAAATATCCATGCACCTCATCCAAAGGCACCTTCTATGGTTGGGGCAATAGAACTTTATATTAAAGAAGCTCAGAAAAAGGTTAAAAGCTAAACTCTTTCAACAAAACCTCAATTCCTTCACCTGCCGGGAGGTTAATTGAAGTAAATCCATTTTGAATATTCATTCTTTCTGCATTAGGATCAATAATCCATTTTTTACACTGTATTGAGCAATACTGTATTAAGCTTGCGGCGGGATAAACCTCCAGGGAAGAGCCTATGACTACAAAATGTGTAGCGCTATTCGTAATTTCAATAGCCTTTTCGAGCATGGGTACGGATTCACCAAACCATACTACATGTGGTCTCAAACGAAAACCTTCAGGACAAAGATCATTTTCTGTAAGATCAGAACCCTCAATCCTGTAATATGCTTTTTCGGGATTTGGTCCGGAAGATTTTGAGTATCGAATATTTCCATGTAAATGAAGAACATCAGTAGAACCGGCTCTTTCGTGCAGATCATCAATATTCTGTGTAATGACGGATACATCATGCGTGTCTTGTAAGTGGGCAATTTCAAGATGCGCCTGATTGGGTTGCGCCAAAAGAATCTGCCTTCTCCTTTGATTATAAAACTCAGTTACAAAGTCCGGATCTGCCCGCCAGGCTTCAGGAGTAGCCACCTCTTTTATATCATATTTTTCCCATAATCCATTAGAATCTCGAAAAGTTTGTATTCCACTTTCAGCACTCATTCCAGCTCCTGAAAAAACCACAATCTTGGTTGTCATAGACTTCGTTTATTAATGATTTCGTAAAGTCATATTAATGTTATAAATTTACGGCACTAAAAATAAATAAATAAACAGATGAAAAAAATTCTACTTTCTGCAATTCTTTGTTCGACTTTATTTGCGAGCAACTCTTTTGCACAGCTTCCGGATGGAAGTATTGCCCCGGATTTCACAACGGTTGACGTTAATGGAAATTCTCACAATTTGTATGATTATCTAGACCAAGGTTATACCGTGGTTATGGATATTAGTGCTACCTGGTGTGGTCCATGTTGGAATTACCACGCGGGAGGCGCCCTTGAAGAGCTTTGGGCAAATCATGGTCCTACAGGCCAGCCAGGAGTTTCGGCAAGTACAACGAATGATGTTGTGGTCCTTTGGTTTGAAGGAGATGCCAGTACCGCTTTAAGCGAACTTGAAAACAGTAGCCTTGGTAATTGGCTTGCGCCAAATGGGACAGCGGTTGACTTCCCAATGTGCAACGACGACAATATTGCCTCATTGTACCAATTGCCTTATTGGCCAATTCTTTATACAATTTGTCCTAACAGAATCTTACATGAGTCAGGACAGCTATCTGCAAGTGGTCATTATAATGGAGCTGGAAACTGTCAATCAGCAAATGGAGCAACTAACGGAGCTCTTCTTCAATATACTGGAGAAACAGTTTCTTGTGGAGACCCTGTAGCAATGAGTGTGGACCTTCAAAACATGGGAACAAGCGCATTGACAGCAGTTACTATTGAAGTACTTGATGGAATGACTTCTGTTCTTTCTTATAACTGGACGGGTAATTTGGCAACTTATGCAATGGAGAACGTATCGATAGGTACAGTTACACCAACAGCCACAACTACTTACGCTATCCAAATCACATCTGCTGATGATGATGCATCAAATAACACATTAAGCCAAACAATTGGAACGGCACAGGAAACGAATATGTCCATTACTGTGGAGTTTTTGACGGATGACTATGCCGATGAGTCGTATATGGAATTAACCACTGCCAGTGGAGCTGTTGTTTGGTCTGAAGGTAATGAAAACGTTGCAGGAAACTTCAACACGGGACAATTCCCACCTCCTGCAGATCCTACAAGTCCTTTAGTGAATAATACGACATATTCATGGCCTGTAACACTTTCTTCAGTGGAATGCTATACCTTCACTTTGTACGATTTCTACGGTGACGGAATTGGAGCTTCTCAATGGGGAGGAACTGACGGTTCATGGAGTGTTTCTGACAACAATGGGTCTACTATTCTTTCAATGTCGGCTGCTGATTTCGGTGGTTCAGACCTAGGCTTAGTTAAAAACCTAACTGCTTCACTTGATGAAATGTCAGCTCAGAATGTACATGTTTATCCTAATCCGGCTTCGGATGTTGTAAACATTTCTTTTGAGAATACTACCAACGATACATATGTATCTATCATTGATCTTCAAGGAAGGGTTTTGGGAACTCAAAGCGCTTCAGGAGCAAACGGAACTCAAGTGATTTCTTTCTCCACAGAAGGCCTTGCAACAGGGGCGTATGTAGTTTCAGTAACTACAAACGGTCTGACTGCAAATACAAATGTTATAATCAAGTAATCAACTTTGATATAAAATATAAAGGGCGCTTCGGCGCCCTTTTTTTGTGCACAAAGAAAGGGATTAAGCCACCTTAATTATACGGAATACCTTAGAGCCCTCATTGAGATTAAGAGTCAAGAAGTAAATTCCTGGAGGCAAACCTGCTATGTTAATTCGATGATCAGTTTGTTCCCAATTTGAGACCACTGCACCTAAGCAATCGCGAAGTATAATAGATTTCTCTGATAGATTATACCCTTGTATAAAAACATCTCCGGTAGTAGGATTCGGGTAAATGCTTATTTTTTCTTCCATATCAGAAGAAGAAACAAGGGGAGAGTCTTGCAGCTTTACGAGTAATGGAACACCGGATAGAGAAAGTGTCATGTTACCCCCGGAATAAGAAGGGAGAGCGGCAACAGTTCCGGTACCTGACAGGCCAGAAATTGTCCAGGCGGAATCAGGAGCAAATGCTATCGGAATGGAAACAGAGGAAACACCAGCATCTGATTCATCGACGGGCCTCCATGCTGCGATGTAGCTTGGCGTGCCGGTTGAGTCTCCGAACAAATACACCCAATGATCATCGTTTTCAGCTAAAGTGTCCAAAAAGTAATCGTTTCCTAAATGATGAAGCAGGGCATCAAATGCTACGAATGATTTCTTTTCCAAAAAGGAGGTAGCACTGGACCCGGTAAGGCCAGATCTCGTGTAAAGTGAAGAAGAGCTGTTCGTGTTTGCAAAAAAGAACCAGGTCATATCGTCCACTCCAAGGCGATTCAGCATCATCGCGTATCGAAGACCATAAACAGCTTGAGCAGTCTCAGAAACACATTCATTGTGGGTACAGGACTCTCCTGCGCCATCAGAATCCCATCCCCATTCGGAAACAAATATTTTCTTTCCAGGGAAATTGGCATCGCGATACCTCAAGTCATTCAGAATGCCTCGCATAGAGGAGATATAGTTTTCGGGGTACGTGGCCCTCCTGATTCCCGTTGAATCATTATAATAACTATAGTAGTGCACGTTTAGGCCATCTATATATGGCGCAATGGTATCCAGCAATCGCACTCCGGCATAATTCAGATAATTTCCCATTTCAGCACTTGAATCCACAGCCTGAAGAGCGCATGGGAAAACCAATAAATCCGGATCAGCGGCTTTGGCACCCTCGGCCATTCCCTGAAGTACTTCTCGGTAAAACGAAGCTTGATAATCCCACGGTTCATTTCCCACTTCTATTCGATTTATCAGGCCATTCCCCACTCCAGGTCCGAAATGTTCGGCAAAAGCGAAACCATAATTATATGCGGCCTGATATGGATTATCCCAGATATTTTCTGGTTGAGTGGAATTGGAAAACTGTATACTGGCTGACACATCCAATCCTGCAGCATCCCAAACCTCATATTCCCGATCCCAATCCAGCCACCACTGGGCAAGACTTCCTGGCATTCCATCAAAATCAGGTGTGATGTCGGGATCAGAAACATCCCAGCTCATATTGTGATAGTTTCGGGCATGACTGCATATTTGGCTGTACTTAAAGGCTCCTTCGTCCGGAGCCAGCAAATCCGAATACACACCATGTCCCCATCCCCAGATTCCATTAACGCCAAACATTTCAGAAAGCGTATGTGTGTTTGGCGATGGAGGAGGAAAGTCTCCATATCTTCCGTATTTATCGTAGGCTCTAATTTCCCAGATATTTGCTTTGTTCCAGTTAGCTTCTACCATGGTGTGTTCCAGCTTTATGTAGCGAGCAGGGATTTCTGCTGGCAATCGATTGCTAATAAGAGTAAGTGCTAAAGGATCTAAGTCAGCCACCTTTGTCCATGATATGCTATCTGAGCTCAGCAGAATCTCAGAAGCAGTCACACTGCTGCCTGTAAAATGCCGGGTTTCCAGCACGCCAATGTTCTTTATGGATCCTAAATCAATTACAGCATATTCAGTGGGAATTTCTGCGAGTGCCCCAACATCTGTAATAGTGAATTGGACATTTGATTCCATGCGGATCTTAGCAATCGTGTCGATTAAGGAAAATCTTTTAAAGCTGTAATTATCTGCTTCATAATACGCCCCGAGCTTCAGTGAATCTCCGGCGGTGTGATAGATCCATATAGAAACAGAATCTCCGGGGACACTCCCTTTAAACGAAAGAGAACGAAAAGGACTGATCCCTCCCAGATCCAATTCTACCCATGCTTTTCCGGACACGGGCGGTATTTGTAATCCTGTATAGACATCTCCATCAGTAATATTGGAATCTGGTAGCCCGCCAGAATTCGAGGAGGCAGGGGTTCCTCCCAGGCCCAATAAAATATTGAGGTCCTGACGAACTAAAAAGCCTGAAGGAAGTGCTCCTCCAGATTGCCAGAATGTACCGTCGTCTCCGTCAATAATGTGCTGGACAAATGAAGTAGGAGTAATAGACGACACTGAAACAAAAGCCCCCTCGGTATAGGAAGGGATGATTCCGGCATGGGGATCAAATTGAGCAATTAGTGGTTCTAAAGAAAGGATAAATATGAAAAAGAAAAAGCATCGAAAAGGAAAGATCTGCATGAGGCTGAAGTTAAGAACAATTATTAGAATAAGCCCGAATGGGTCGATGACACATGAGTTAACGCACAGGCCGTTCTCCAGTCAGCTAATCCTATTACAGAATTATTCCTTAATAACCTTTTACTGAGGCCTATCAGAAATTCGTATTAATCTGTTTTGATTATTTTTCCATAGCTCATGCTGTCACTTTCAGAACATACAATAGCATAGGTGTAGATTCCAGCATCTAAAGCTTTGCTGTCTATTGTTATTTTTTTAAGAGAATTTCCTGCTAATTGCAGTACCCGCTCACCATTAAGATTGAAAATTTCAATGGATTCAATCCCATTTTGATGTTCAATAGTAAAAGAGGTCTTAGTTGGATTCGGGTAGATTAAAACGCCATCTGACTCGATTTCTGAGAGACCTGTTGTTGAATTCACAGTTATGGATCCGGGCATCCCTGCGCCATGGACGCCACATTCATACTGATAAGTACCGGCCACTGTAAATACCACATCAAAAACCCAGGTTCCTGAGCCATCGGCAGGGTTTGCAAATCCTACAGGATTAGAGGGGTAAGAAGCCACAGTTCCATCGACATTATGTGCTCCGCTGACATTCGTCCAGCGAACGGTGTCTCCTACATCAATAGTAAGCGTTGAGGGGGTAAATTCAAAATTCGTTACTGCAACATTGAAAACGGACTGCCCGAAAGACCAGCTCGAAACAAAAAGAGTAAGACAAAAAATAAAAAAGGGAGAGATTGTTTTTTTCATAGCAAGGATTATTTATTTGAACACAAGTTAATTAAACAAAATTGCATTTACAAATTAAACTCTATGTCTTCTGTGACTAGTTCGTGGCTGCTTTTGAATTTCTTAAAGCAGGGGATAAAAGTGCCTTTTAATGCAATATTATACGAGCTTATAATTTCAGAGAATTGAAATAGTCTTTTACTTGAGAGATGTGCTTTTCTTTATCCTCGGTACTTAACCAGCTCGCCTCAAAAGCATTGATTGCCAGCTGCATCAAATGGTCTTTATTTAAGCTTAAGGCCTTGGCTGTTTCAATATAATTTTCATTCATGTATCCTCCAAAATAGGCAGGGTCGTCAGAGTGTATGGTGGCCAAAAGTCCTTTCTCAAGCATTTTTAGAACGGGATGGTCCTCCATTTTTTGAATGACCTTTAGCTCTAAATTACTCAAGGGACATAAGGTCAAGCCCATGTTTTTTTCAATAAGAACTTGCACCAAGTTTTCATCATCAAGGCATCGGTTTCCGTGGTCTATTCTGTCTACTTTCAGTAGGTTTATGGCTTCCCAGATATATTCTACAGGGCCTTCTTCTCCCGCGTGAGCGGCCAATTTGTATCCTTGCTCTGCAGAGGCTTTAAATACGCTTTCAAACTTGCTTGGAGGGTTCCCGAGCTCAGAAGAATCCAATCCCACACCGTCAATCCAATCCTTATAAGGAATTGAAGATTCAAGCGTTTTAAAAGCTTCCTCTTCACTCAAATGTCTCAAGTAAGACATAATCAGTTTGTAGGACATATTAAATTCTGCTTTGGCTTTTTCAAGGGCTCGGTATATGCCCTTAATGACAACACCAAAATCAACGCCTCTGTCGGTATGCGTTTGAGGATCAAAAAACACCTCTACATGAACCACATTCTGGATGTGCACCTTTTTAAGGTAAGCCCAGGTCAGATCGTAAAAATCCTGCTCTTTTATGAGTGCTTGAGCGCCAGTATAGTAGATGTCTAAAAATTCTTGCAGGTTATTGAACTTATACGCCTTTTTTAAAGACTCGACAGAGGTGTAGGCCAAGGAGATGTTGTTCCTTTTTGCGATTTCGAACATCAGGTCTGGTTCAAAGCTTCCTTCTATATGCAGATGAAGCTCCGCCTTGGGAATGCCTTGAATGATGTTTTTTAGTTGTGTTGATTCCATGTGTTGTAAAAGGGTTTGGCTAAACGCCTGTTAATGGCGTTTATTTTTTGTTAAACAATTATTCTGTTGCACTGACTGGTTTGGCCGCTCTCCATCCTTCAAGTAACTGCTGGGATAATTCTTTAATTAGTTCACGATTTTCTTCATTACCAGCAATGTTAATATTTTCATCAGGATCAATGCTATTATCATAAAGCTCATTGACTACATAATCTCCTTTTTCATTCCTCTTATTATTCCAATAATACCATTCTACATAATGATACTCTTTTGTCTTAATGGAGTACCCCATGTATCTTTTTCCATCTGGCGAGACTTTTGGTCTACGGTGAAATTGACTAAACGCTGCTTTTTTCCATTCCCTCTTAGGATTTTCTATGAGCGGAACAAAACTTGTTCCTTGCAAATAATCTGGAGCCTTAATTCCAGCTAATTCACATAGAGAAGGATACATGTCAATCAATTCTGTTAATTCAAAAGTCTGTTTCCCTTGATTTAATTGATCTGGACTACATATTATCATAGGCACATGAATATCGATATTGTAATTCGACTGTTTGCACCATCCGTTGTGTTCTCCTAATTTCCACCCGTGGTCTCCCCACAAAATTATAATTGTATTATCGTAAATATTCAATTCTTTGAGATGTTGTATAACTTGTCCAAAAAGAGCATCTACATAACTTACACTAGCATAATACCCCTGTTTCAAAACGCGTGCTGTATCTTCATTCATTACGTTTATTGAAGGGTGTTTCAAATTGGCAAAACCATTGTACCCCCTTAATTCATACATAGAATTCATTGTCATGACTGGAGATTGCTCTGGAACAAATGGATTACTTGCAAGAGGTAATCTGTCTTTATGGTAGAGGTCCCAATATTTTTTTGGAACGGCAAAAGGTAGGTGTGGACGAAAATAACCAAGAGCCATAAAAAAAGGTTGCTCATTTTTTGATAAACGAGTTAATGTTCTTTTTGCTAGTTCTGTTTGTGCTCCATCATAATATAACGTATCATGGACATCTTCTATCTCCCATGCAGGACCATTATTCCAACCATCAGCGTAGTAGTTTGGCCTTTTGGCTACAAGCAAATCTCTTTTTATTTTTTGCTTCCTTTGAGTTTCCTCATTTACATAAAAAGTTTCACCATCTCTTTTTAACCATTCTGGTCTACAAAATTGTATTGGGCGTAAATCTGGCTCATCCCAGGAAATAGAATCAGGCATATAGTTGTGAAATATTTTACCAATACAAACAGTGTGGTAGTCATTTTTGTTGAAATGCTGTGGCATCGTAATAATATCTGGATGGATTTTTCTGAACTTATCTCCTAAATGCCAAACATGTGTTGAATCAGGCCTTAATCCCGTCATAAGACTTGCTCTAGAAGGAGCACAGACAGCGGCTTGACAATAAGTGTTTCTAAATGTCATTCCCTTACTTGCAAACGCATCAATGTTCGGAGATACAATGTGTTTATTATCGTATGCCCCTAAGTTGGGCCCTAAATCATCGATTGATACAAATAAAATATTCGGACGCTTTTTCACCTCTTTTTGAGCAAGGGTCTCAGTTGCTCCTCCTAATAGGATTCCAAATAGTATAACTGAAAGACTCAAAAATGA
>Ga0206681_10001369_pt1 | contig 11233 bp, 13 predicted proteins | sample M150012015metaG_FD_161048 | JGI IMG/M metagenome (GOLD analysis project Ga0206681, IMG submission 161048) | Ammonia-oxidizing marine archaeal communities from Monterey Bay, California, United States - M1 500m 12015 | ecosystem: Environmental > Aquatic > Marine > Intertidal zone | place: USA...
TTTACATTATGATAACAGGATTTTTACACCTTCACTCAACTTTACGCTGGATAGTTCTTGCCCTTCTATTGGTGACTTTCGTGAAAGCAGCGATAGGCATGTCAAAGAAAACTAGTGATTTCAAGTCACAAGCAAAACTTGGACTATTCACTATGATAGCACTCCATATTCAACTTGTTATAGGTCTTACATTGTTCTTCGATGGTCATTGGGCTGAATACACTGTCGATGGGTATACACGTTTTTTCATGATGGAGCACACGCCAATGATGATAATTGCCGTCATGCTAGGAACGCTTGGTCACTCTCTATCTAAACGAGCTAATGATGTTGCAACGAAGTTCAAGAGACAAGTAATCTTCTTTGGAATATCACTTGTTCTAATATTTGGTATGATTCCTTGGCCTTTTATGCGCAACTTCGGAGAAGTTTTTGACTGGATTTGAGTTTTAGATCGATTTTTTTCACGCTTTCCTTTATAGGAATATTATTTTCTTCTTGCACTGAAGAAACTGAGAGAAAAAGCACTTCAAATAGTTCTCTTCATAAGAATGCTCAAGTAAACCTTGAAAATATCGAGACTATTTACCGATATAAATGCTCAATATGTCATGGTAAAAATGGAGTGTCGATTGTAAATGATGCACCCGATTTAGTCTCAACAGAATTTACTATTGAAGAAAGGGTGGCGATTATAGTATACGGTAAAGGAACTATGCCTCCTCAAAAAGATGTTCTAGACATGCCTACTATTAGAGGGCTTGCGGTGTACATTGATAGCCTTAAGTAGAGGATCTGATGGCAAAACGCAAACCTATTTCAACAGCTGAAGAAAAGGAGACCTGTATCCTTGTTGGTCTTGCTACTCAAAACCAAAAACGAGAGCAACTTCAAGAATATCTCGATGAACTAGCATTCCTCGTAAGTACAGCAAATGCCATTTCCAAAAAGACCTTTATTCAATCCCTTTCAAAACCTGACGTAAGAACTTTTGTGGGATCGGGTAAACTTATGGAAATCAGAGATTATGTGAAAGCTGAAGGTATCGATATGATCGTATTCGATGACGAGCTCAGCGGTTCGCAAATCAGAAATATCGAAAAAGAAATCGAAGGAGTAAAGATCTTAGATAGACCAAACCTTATTCTAGATATTTTTGCTCAAAGAGCAAGAACTTCCCACGCGAGAACACAGGTAGAACTAGCACAATACCAATACCTACTACCGCGCCTTACAAATATGTGGACACACCTTCAAAAGCAGAAAGGAGGAATAGGAATGAAAGGACCTGGAGAGAAAGAGATAGAGACAGATAGAAGGATTATTAGGGATCGAATTGCGCTATTAAAAAAAGAATTAGTAGCTATTGATAAGCAAATGGCTACTCAGCGGAGCAATAGAGGATCTCTGATTAGAGTTGCTCTGGTTGGATATACTAATGCTGGTAAAAGTACTCTTATGACTGCTCTATCAAAAAGTGAGGTCTTTGCCGAGGACAAGCTCTTCGCTACGCTAGATACTACAGTTAGAAAAGTTGTTGTGGGAAATCTTCCTTTTCTACTTAGTGATACAGTCGGGTTTATTAGAAAACTACCTACTCAGCTTATTGAAAGCTTTAAATCCACTCTCGATGAAACTCGTGAAAGTGATTTTCTTATTCATGTAATAGACGTTAGTCATCCACAATTTGAAGATCAACTTGCAGTAGTAGAGCGTACTCTAGAAGAGATCGGTAGTGATGACAAGCCTACACTACTTCTTTTTAATAAAATAGATCTTTTAGAAAATGAAGAACCTGGGGGCTCAGTATCTGAAATTATTCAGGGGCTTAAAGAACGATTTGAGAAGGATAAGTTTGATGTTGTATTTATGAGCGCTAAAAATAAAGAGGATATTTCAAACTTAAGAGACTTGCTTTATGATAGAGTGAAAGATCTCCACGTCAAAAGGTACCCCTATAATAAATTCCTTTACTGAACTTCTATAATCTTAGCTAACTTCGTCAAATGTCAAGTATCCGTCAAGAAAAAGTAGCATCCCTAATTAAACAAGAACTAAGTATCATCTTTCAACGAGAGGCATCTATGCACTTCGATGGACTTTTCATTACAGTTACTCTTGTTCGTATGTCTCCTGATCTAGGAGTCGCAAAAGTATTTCTGAGCTTTATGACTGTTAAGGACCCCGATGCAGCATTGAAAGTGGTTAAAAAAGAAAGGAATTGGACTCGACATACTCTAGCTGGAGTAATTGGAAAGCAAGTCCGTAGAATTCCAGAACTCCAATTTTATATCGACGACAGCTTAGATTACTACGATGCTGTTGAGAAGGCATTAAAAGAGTAAATAAAGTGCGCCTCCCTTTAAGACTTGCCCGGCGGTATATTTTTCAACCGCAATCACGAAAACTGGTTCATATTATTAGTGGCATTTCTATGTTCGTAATAGCTGCTGTAACAATGTCTATGATAGCTATTCTATCTGCCTTTAATGGGATAGAAGATCTTGTACAGGATTTGTTTGGCACATTAGATGCTGATCTTGCAGCTGTACCACTTTCAGGAGAAGTCTTACCAAATGAACTAGGGGAGATTATTGGTGAATATCCTGGCGTAGCAGTGTACTCTGCAGTTATTGAGAGTGAAGCTATTATTCGAGGAAACGGAATAACACAAATCTGTTCTATCCTTGGTGTGGATTCTCAATATGGAAAGGTCTCTCAGATAGATGGGGCAATTGTTGAAGGAGTTTGGGGTAAGTCATTTGAGAAAGCTCAGTGTGTTTGCCTAGGTTACGGAATTCGTTCAGAGATGGGTGTTAGGTCTGACTCTATTGACCCGCCACTAATGTCTCTTGGAGCACCTATTAGGGGTAAAAAACTAAGTAGACATAGGGAGAGGGCTTTTAGAACATTACCCGCTCTAGCTTGCGGAACGTTCTCCATAAACGCTGATCTAGATACTAGATATATACTTGCTCCTTTAGAATTTTCACGCGAATTATTCGACAGACCAAATGAGGTGTCTAGGTTTGAAATCCGTGTGGATGAGGGCGTATCAGTTGAGAGTTTAGCGTCTGATGAAAATTTCTTATCAGCTTTAGGAGATAACGTGCATTTACGCACTCGTGATGAGAAGCATAAGTTTATTACCCAAACCAATCGCGCTGAAAAGTGGGCAACTTTCGTTATTCTGAGTTTTATATTAGTGGTTGCAGCTTTTAATATCTTGGCATCGCTTACTATGTTACTCATTGATAAAAGACAGGACCTTGAGGTGTTTAGGGCTATGGGTATGAATAATCAAGATTTAGAACGCACATTTTCTTTACAAGGGCTAGCCATTAATGTTCTAGGAGGAGTAATCGGATCTATTATTGGAATTGTGCTTGTGTTAGGACAAGACGCTTTCGGGTGGATAACACTAGAGGGGTCTGTAGTCCCCTCCTATCCTGTGAGACTAGCTGCTATAGATATTTTTGGTACTCTAGCAGTTGTTATAGGAATAGGCGGACTAGGATCCGCCGCTATGGTTAAGTTCCTTATTCGAAGACTTTCTTAAGTTTAGAAACTATCTCGAGAAATCGTGATCTTGAAATAGATCAGCAAGTACACGAAGCTTCTCACGTATATCCTCAACATTCTCAAGGGTAACAAGATCTAACCTATGTTTCTTAAAGTCGGGAATTCCTTTAAAGTAATTTGCATAGTGGCGCCTCATTTCAACAATTCCAAGTCTATCCCCCTTCCATTTAAGTGACCCTTCGAAATGCATCGATACTGCAGCAATACGCTCTTCCATATTTGGAGGGGCTAGGTGTTGGCCATAAGCGATATAATGCTTTATCTCATTGAAAATCCATGGTGAACCAATACTTGCTCTGCCTATCATTATCCCATCCACGCCAAATCGTTCGCGATATTCAACTGTTTTTTCCGGTGAATCAACATCTCCATTGCCGAAAACTGGAATCTTCATCCTGTCATTGTTCTTCACATCAGCAATCAATGACCAATCTGCTTTCCCCTTATACATTTGAGATCTTGTACGCCCATGAATACTTATAGCAGCAATACCTACATCTTGTAATCTCTCTGCAACCTCGACAATATGTTTTGATCCTTCATCCCAGCCTAGACGTGTTTTTACAGTAACGGGAAGGCTACATGTTTCAACTATCTCCTTCGTCATCTCCACCATCTTTGGTATATTCTGAAGAATTCCGGCACCGGCTCCTTTTAAAGCTACTTTCTTTACAGGACAACCATAGTTGATGTCAATAATATCGGGGCCTGCTTGCTCTGCTAAAGCTGCTGCTTCGCGCATAGGCCCAATATCTGATCCGAAAATCTGAATACCTACTGGACGCTCATACTCAAAAATATCTAACTTCATTTTGCTCTTAGCAGCATCACGAATAAGTCCTTCCGAGCTAATAAATTCAGTGTACATAAGGTCTGCTCCGTACTTTTTACAGACTGCTCTAAAAGGAGGATCGCTAACATCTTCCATTGGAGCAAGCAAGAGTGGAAACTCACCTAATTCTATATCTGCTATTTTAACCAAATTATTACCTGACTTTTACGAACTTGCCGCAAAATTAAGCCCTTCCCATGACGTTCATACAAAAGGCCTTTCATAATCTGCATCCATTTCTCCAAATAATCTTCATAATATGTGTCGCTATTACGGGTATGGGACTTTCTGTTTTCTTCGGAACTTACATATCCGCATGGGTCTGTGGAACAGGTGGCACACTTCCTGAACTGCTCTCTACATTGTCAAATCTTGATTCTTATTCTGGGATTTGTGCAAATCTTCTTCTCAATTCTTTTAACCAAATCCTTGCTTTCGCTGGTGCCGGACTCGCATACACCCTTCTACATGGATCTGGTCCAGGAGTTGGGTTTAGCTCAGCTAGCAAAAACAAACATCTGCTACAGTTTCTCATTGGTGCAGTAATTATTACGCTTGGCTTCTCTCCTTTTTTAGATCTCACTTTTCGATTAAATGAGTGGCTTCTTGTAGAGGGCTCAACCATACATACAATGGCCGCAGCTCTCGAAGCGGAAGCTGCTCGTATTACAGAAGCCATGTTGAAAATGGATACTACGAATCAATTTATTGCTACTCTAATTGCCGTAGCCGTTCTTCCTGCAATATGTGAGGAGTGGCTATTTAGAGGCACTCTCCAGCCTATTATAGCCAAATGGAGCGGGAATATCCACATTGGTGTCTGGATTAGCGCAATCTTATTTAGTGCAATACACTTCCAATTCTTCGGATTTATACCCCGAATGTTACTTGGAGCTGGATTTGGCTACATGGTAGTAGCAAGTGGTAGCTTGTGGCCTGCTGTCTTAGGACACTTCGTAAATAACGGAGTTGCTATTATTGCAGCATGGTGGTTGGGTGCAGAATGGATAGCTGAAGGGATGAATCCAGCCGAAACAGTTTGGGGTACCACAGAAATCGTTATGGCAATAATAGGAGCAGCAGCTATTATAGTAACAGTAGCTTGGTTAAAGCCCAAATCTATTCAAAACCCCGTTTTTCAGGATACTTTCCTAGACTAAAGCCTTTGCAATATCAAGGTCTTCTGGGGTTGTTACTTTCAAGTTTATGGGATCACCTGCGCAAAGAGTAATCTTGTGCCCTGCTGCCTCAAAAACGGCTGCATCATCCGTAAATGAAGGGGAGTATGGAATAGCAAAAGATGGTTTTAAAAGAGCTATATCGAAGCACTGAGGGGTTTGAACTGCAAGGAATTTCGAACGATTAACCGCAACAGATTCATTTGTAGTGACATCAGAAATTTCACGAATGCTATCCTTAAGTGGAATGACGGGAATAGCTGATCCATGTAGTGCTGCGGTGTCGAAAGTATTGCGAATTAACTCCACAGAGGGAAAGGGACGTACGGCATCATGAATAGCAACTATCCCGGTATCAGGTAAAGTGGTAAGGCCGTTTAGTACTGAATGAAACCTTTCAGCGCCACCTTTTATTAGGTGCGTTACACCTGAGGGGCCATACTCAATTTCTAGAGTTCGGAATTCATCGAAAAGCGATTCATGGAGAACCAATGAAATAGGGGCGTCGGGCACTGCCTCATGAAAACGACGTAGGGTCCACCACATAAGCGGTAGATCCTTAATTATTAGAAATTGTTTAGCTGTTTTTGTACGCATTCGCGTACCAGTACCGCCAGCAACTATTATTATGTGACGGCTCACAGTGTAAATTACTTTGTAGCAGTCGCGTAACGCTCAGCTATTGCATTCCAATCTGCTACATTGAAAAATGCTGAGATATAGTCTGGACGGCGGTTTTGATAATTGAGGTAGTAAGCATGCTCCCAGACGTCAAGTCCCATAATCGGGGTACATCCACAACCGACGCCAGGCATGAGTGGGTTATCTTGATTTGCAGAAGAACAAACACTCAATTTCCCATTATCACACGTACATAGCCAAGCCCAACCAGACCCAAAACGAGTAGCAGCAGCATTTGAAAACTGATTTACAAAATCATCAAATGATCCAAAGTCTCTATCTATTGCAGCAGCTAAATCACCCGATGGTGTACCTCCACCATTTGGAGACATCGAATTCCAAAATAAAGTGTGGTTATAAAACCCTCCTCCGTTGTTTCTCACTGCTGTATTATCAAAATGATTAGCTAGCAAATCCTCAATACAAGAGCCCTCAAGGTCAGTGCCAGCAACTGCAGCGTTAAGTTTTGCTGTATATCCAGCGTGATGCTTTCCATGGTGGATTTCCATAGTACGAGTATCAATATGTGGCTCTAGAGCGTTGTAGTCGTAGGGTAGATTAGGTAATTCGAAAGCCATAGTACTGTTATTTAGTATATATTTAATGTTTGTTCCTTAATTACTGGATCGATTGGAAGCAAATATACTCTTCCTTCTCGAGTACCAAACCTCCCATCTTCCAACAATTCATAAAGTGCCCGTTCAATGAATTCATCTCCGGCAGTTCTCACTTTGTAATATGCGTTCTCTCCCTTAACATTTCTCACCACTTGGGCAAAGAATCTAATCATAATACGCTCTATTTCTTCTCTCCCTTCTTCGGTAGATTTTTTTGGCCAAATCGTGCCTTGATTCTCCGTTGCAATCTTAATCGCAGCCATTCCGCCTGTATTTTTATCTGTCCAAATAGAACTGGTTTCAGAGAGTTTATTTTCTAAATCCTCATTTCTATGGAGGTCAACCCAAGTGAATGCTGCATCACGCAATGCACCTGTCCAAACAAGTTCCGCTAGGGCTCTGTTCGTCTGCGAACTGTCTAAGGGAATGAAAATATCTGGGGTAATCCCTCCGCCGCCATATACTTTTCGTCCTAGTGAAGTTCTAAATGTTACGGTATCTGTATTATGAATACTATCCTGGAGGAAAAGTTCGCCAGAATCAATTCGGTCTTGGTAATCTTGGTCGTAATCAACCCCTTCACCATAAGGCTTCTGGATTGCTCGTCCGCTCGGAGTATAGAACCTTGCTACGGTCAGACGTAGAGCACCTGCTCCTGAAATAGGGTTTGGTACAGAGAACTCCTCCTGAACGAGTCCCTTCCCGAAAGATCGACGCCCTACAATAAGGCCTCTATCATTATCTTGTAATGCACCAGCAAAAATCTCACTAGCCGAAGCCGAACTTTCGTCAATAAGTACAGCGATAGGCCAATTTCTGTATTCTCCATCATATGATGAATTGTAATCTATTCTAGGAGAGGCCTTGCCCTCAGTGTAAACAATACCAAGTCCTTTACCTAATAATCTATCTAGCATATCTATTGCAGCATGTAAATAGCCTCCACCATTTCCTCTCATATCTACTATTACAGACGTTGCGCCCTGTAGTTCAAGATCTGACATCGATTTCTCAAACTCGCTAGCCGTAGTTGCTGAAAAGCGAATTACTTTTATATATCCCACACTATTTTCGAGTACAAACGAAGCCACGACACTATGTATGGGGATTCTTGCACGTTCGATTGTAACTCCGAATCTATCATCAAAACTGGACCCTCCATCGTCCACAATAGATTCGTTTCTGAGAAGTCCCAAATCAACAATAGTACCTCGTGGCCCCTTGAGAAGTTTCATTACCTTTTCGTTATCGAGGTCTTTGCCTGAAATCGATTCGCCTCCAACTTCTACTATTCTGTCTCCCGCTTTGATGCCCGCACTTTCAGATGGGCCACCAGGAATAGCATTTACAACCATTAATGTGTCGTCTTGAATAATAAACTCAACGCCAATTCCTTCAAAATTACCCTCCATTAGAACGGTGTTCTCTTCTATTTCCTCTCTTGAGAAATAATTTGTGTGGGGGTCTAGTTCCTCGATAATAGATTGAACCGCAACATCAATAAGTGATTCTCTATCTATTGAGTCAACGTAGAGGAATTCTATTTGGTCTAAAATGTGAGTGATTCTGTTGTTCTTATTCGAGCTATGTACAGAAGCATCATTGCATCCACGGCCTATAAATAGCCCGGCAGCAAGAGTAAGAGCTATTATCAGCGGTTGAGCAGGACCATTAAAAAGGCCATTTTTACTGTTCGGCATAAGAAGCTGCTTTACTGTTCTAAGAGTTCTGTAACTATTGACGACTTATTCAGAAAATCCACACCACTTGTGTCTTTGTATGCAGCTCCATAAACCACTCTCTTTATTCCAGCTTGCAAAATGAGCTTTGCGCAGTCTCTACATGGTGAGAGAGTGATATAAAGAGTCGAACCTTCTGCTGAGTTATTACTTCTAGCAAGTTTTGTTATTGCATTTGCTTCGGCATGAAGTACATACCAATGTGTTTGTCCATCGGCGTTTTCGCACTCATTAGGAAATCCGCTTGGGGAACCATTATACCCATCTGCGATAATCATATTATCTTTTACTATAAGTGCTCCAACGTTTTTTCGAGTACAATGAGAAAGTTTGGCCCACTCCGCAGCCATATTCATATAGGCAATATCGTACCTCCTTTGCTTTTTCTTCGCTTCATTCATTAAAGCGCAAGATAATCTATGTAGTTTCGTTTTATGCGTATCTATACAAGAACAGGTGATGACGGAACTACTGGGCTCTTCGGTGGTACACGTATCTCAAAAGATGACCTTAGAATCGAAGCTTACGGTACTGTTGACGAGCTTAATTCATTCATAGGCAAGTTGATCGAACATGAATCTATGAAGACACATTTGAAGTTCTTTCGAGAAATTCAATCTCAGCTTTTTCTTCTAGGGAGTCATCTCGCTACAATAGAACCTAAGATGAGAGAGAAATTGCCAATTTTTCCATCTGAAACTATTGAGAAATTCGAAAAATGGATTGATACAGCAGATGGACAAATCCCCGTTTTAAACCATTTCTTATTACCAGGAGGGCATCCCGCTGTAGCTGACGCACACATAGCTCGGTCAGTATGTAGGAGGGCAGAACGCAGATGTGTTTCTCTTGCTAAAGCTCAAGAAGTTAATCCTGAACTAATAAAATACCTGAATCGTTTATCTGACTTACTATTTACAACGGCTCGTTTGCTTTCTCATATCACTAAAACCGAGGAAATAGCTTGGAAAACGAAATAAGTTTAGAGTTAATGCTCTTAAAACTTGCAATTTATTCAGATTCAGTTATTTTTGCGCGCTGTAACCTTATATAAGGAATAAAGGAATGTATTGGACTCTCGAATTAGCATCTTACCTCGAAGACGCACCATGGCCCGCTTCAAAAGACGAGCTTATCGACTTCGCTATGCGTACTGGTGCACCTCTTGAAGTAGTAGAAAATCTTCAAGGTCTTCAAGACGATGGAGAGAACTACGATACTATCGAAGACATTTGGCCTGACTACCCTTCTAAAGAAGATTTCTTCTTTAACGAAGACGAATATTAGGTTTTATTAGAGCGCAATAATCGCCTTTGTGTTGATGGATTTTTTTGTTCCATTACTACCTCCCTTCCCGCCGTTAATTTCTCCATGAGCTCAGTTCCGCCGTGTCTCATAGTTAGTAGCTCTAGTCCATTTTCTGCTGTAGTCCAAAACCCATTTCCCAACCCCTCAATAAATCGATTTTGCTTCTCTTTATCCTCATCAAAGACTAAATCGAATTGAACTGCTGAGTTTTCCATCATCCTAACATGAATTCCCGATTTGTTTAGCCTATCAAAAAGAGTAGAGAGATGGTCCTCTCCCACAAAAGAGTAATCTGAAGGCCCTAAAGACAATAGGGTTACATTTGGACGAGAGATATACATAGGTAAACTTGGCTCCTGGCCTGGATAAGAAGCTATTCTCGTTTGGGGTGCCTCAGAAGCAACAAAACTTCTTACAAAAAGTGGTATTCCTTCGTTTTGTAAGGGCTTTATCGTTCTAGGATGAATAACACTCGCACCATAGTAACTTAATTCAAGAGCTTCTGCGTAATCTAATTCTTTTATCGTTTCTGTATTTTCAAACACACTTGGATCGGCGTTGAGCATTCCAGGAACGTCTTTCCAAATAATGACTTCTTTTGCGCCTACTGCACATGCTAGTAAAGCAGCCGAATAATCTGAACCTTCACGACCTAATGTGGTAGTTCTTCCGCATGGACATCGGCCAACAAATCCCTGAGTAACGATAATTCTGTTCGATGTCTCAGATAGAGTGGATCTCAATTCAGAGCCGTTATCATATATCTTACTCTCATCGACTCTTGCACATCTATGCTTTGCATCGGTTATAATAACTTCTCTAGCATCCGACCACTTCACATCAAAATTATTCGATTTTAAATACTCCGATAATAATCGAGTACTCGCATCCTCACCTGCTCCGACAATAGCATCATATCGTGCATCTACATCCTCTAGCCCGTGAGCAATTTGGAGCGCCTTTTCAAATATTCCTCTTAAATCAACTTTTATCCCGAGCTCCAAGGCTATTTCTTCGTGAGAGAAGATGATAGAATTTATCTGGGTTTGGGCTGAAACCAAACCATCTTTATTCAAAAACCTAAACACATCCTCCAAATCATTCGTAGTTTTTCCCATCGCCGACACAACAACTACTGCAGAGCCTTTTAAATTCTTTTTCAGGAGGGTACCTACATTGCGAACTGCTTCAGAATTTTTCACCGAAGCTCCACCGAATTTATGGACTGAGAAAGGTTGACTTTGAGTTTGCACATTGCGAAGTTACCTGAAGAGACCCCTTACACGTACATTGCAA
>Ga0206681_10001373_pt1 | contig 11202 bp, 8 predicted proteins | sample M150012015metaG_FD_161048 | JGI IMG/M metagenome (GOLD analysis project Ga0206681, IMG submission 161048) | Ammonia-oxidizing marine archaeal communities from Monterey Bay, California, United States - M1 500m 12015 | ecosystem: Environmental > Aquatic > Marine > Intertidal zone | place: USA...
GGATCTTTCCCGGGTCGGTCAGGCCGTATTCCCGAACAGAACGGTTCAGCCCGTTGTTGCATACCACACTGACCATGGCTCCGGGAACTCCATGCCCGGTGCAATCGGCAGCGGCAAAGAGGACATGATCATCCAACGTCTCTATCCAGTAAAAATCTCCTGCTACGATGTCTTTGGGTTTGTAGAGCACAAATGAATCCTGAAGGTGTTCTTTGATCAGCTTTACCGGTGGCAGGATGGCAGACTGGATCCTTTTGGCGTAATTGATGGAATCCATAATTTCCTTATTCTTCTCCCCAAGCTGCTCGTGGGCCGATTCGACAATGGACTTCTGCTCCTCGACCTGCTCCTTCTGCTCCTCTATGATGTCTTTCTGTTTGTTGGTAACCCGGTACCGGTTAAAGATGAACCCGCCAAACAGCAGAGCCAGTGCCAATCCGCCGTACAGAAAGTAGGACCGCTGCCGTTGCTGGTCGTTCTCGGCCTTCTGTACCAGGAGCTGAGCATCTTTCACTTTGGCTGCTTCTGCTGCTTTTATGCTGTCTGCCGCAGCCTGTTTTTCGTAGGTGTATTTGTATTCCTGTCGGATCACTTCCTTCTGGTTCTCCTCGCTCAGAATGCTGTCTCTCAATTCGATGTGCAGCTCGTAGACCGAAAGTGCTTTTTGATATCTGCCCAGGTCCTTATATATCTTCCACAGAGAATGAGACGCTTCTTTGATCTGTTTGATATCACCGATCTCCCTGGCATAGGCCAGGGCTCGTGAAGAGTAGTCCAATGCTTTATTGTGATCGCCCATTGCGTAATGGTCGTTCCCGATGTTGTTCAGTATTTGGGAGATCTCCATCTTGTTATTGATCTCCTCACGTAGCTTCAGGCTCTTGGTGTGCCAGTCTATGGCCTCAGGATAGTTGCCTTTCTCGTAGTTCACCATGCCAATGTTGTTGTAGCAGGCGGCTATGCCGTATTTATGCCCGAGCTCGTCGAATATTTTCAGACTTCTCTCGAAATTTTCAATGGCTTTTTCATAGCTGCCATTGGCATTGTTATCCAGATCGCCCAGCTTTTTATACACGGTTCCGGTGTTGACCAGGCCGCTGGCAATACCAAATTTATTTTTCAGCTCTTCGTTTATTCTCAGACTTCGGGTAAAATAGTCAAGCGTTCTGGTAAAGTCTAACTGCTCCCAATGAATGATCCCGATGCTCATTAGTGAGCCGGCAATTCCTTTTTTGTTGCCGAGCTCCTCGTATATTTTTAAGTTCCCGGTGTATTGTTCTATGGCTTTTGCATGATTTCCCAGCTTTTTATGAACCTTTCCGATGCTACCGGAGGTACTTGCAACAGCTAATTTATTTCCGAGTGTTTTGTACAGCTTTAATGCCTTTTTGTAATGTGCCATGGACTCGGTATAGTCGCCTTTGAAATAATAAGAATCTCCTTGTGTGGTTAATGCTAGTGCCATCCATTTTTTATTACCCGTGGCATCAGCAAGGTCGTATTGCAGACCGGCAAGATGTAAGCTACTGTCGGGCTTAGAATTCAAATAAATCTTTCTGGCAATGGTATTGATCGCTTGTAGCCGGAGGGTATCTTGTTGAGCAGTGTCGTTCCACACCGCCCAAAGCGAGTCTGCATTAATTTGCCCGGAAGAGCCTAGGAAAGCAAGGAGGGTAAAGAGCAGCAGAAAGGCATTTTTCATAAAGCAAGTATGGTGTTGCGGTTGTTGTACAGCAATCAATTGATACCCGTTAGCAGGCTATAGCCGATCAGCTGAGTTCGTTTCATGATCGTTCGGTTTCGGATATAAAGATAATAGCTTCAGTCAAAATAGTGCTGTCAGTTCGGAAAAACGAGGGGATGACGAACAAGATAAATGCGGATCATACGGATCTTACCGGCCTCCAGATCTTCCACAGGATCTGTATGCATACTTTATGAAAGATCTCGGGCATTTCATTGCTTAACAGCAGCTCCATTTCTGCAGGTCGCAGTTCCTTTTTGGAGAAAAGTGCCATCGGCCAATCGCAGTTACTCAGCTCAGTTGCTGCGTCGATGTTCCTCAGCCCTATGGTTTTTATGGTCAGAACTTCACAATCGTTTTCGAGCTCACTTTCATGGATGTAGCTCACGGAACTTATTGTATCCAGCGGGCCGACCTTGTTGATGTGCGAGCAGGAAATGATCTGTTGGTCCACAACCTGCTTGAGATCTTTTAGCGCATTTGCAAGGGCAACAGACATGACAAATCCGCCACAGATAATGATGTCTTTCTTGTCGTGCCGTAAATAATTGAAATGCACCGGGTGTGTATTGCGGAACAGCGTAGTGAACATCAGATTTTCACTTTCTCCGATATGGCGGCTGGCATCATGGACAATGAGATCGTTCGCTTTAAGCGCATTGCTATCCCCGGGATAGCCGGCAAGTTTTGTGCAGTCAATGTGATCTGTCAGCTGAGTAGTAGCGCCACTGGTCAAGGTCTTGTGTAATTCTGTTGTGTTGCTGTTCGTTTGTCCGGTTTTTGCTTCAAGCTCATTGATGTGTGGGAAAAGTGTATTCCTTTTGAATGACAGTACTCTTTCCGACCTTTGATTCAGAAGGATGTGTCTGCTGGTGATCACACTTCTTTGTCCATCGGAGGTATTGCGGAGCTTCTCTATGTAGATGTAACACCTGAAGGTGTCGCCCGAATGGGCAGGGTTTTCATACACCACTTCCTCAAGTCCCAAATGCAGCAAGCAGGTTTCCGAGTAGGGCTCTACAGCCATGCACAAGGTAAGGTTCAGCATGGCTGAAAAGGGCATGACCCTGCCGGGCAGTCCGATCTCCTGACAGAAAGCATCGCTGGTTTCTATAAAATTCCCCATCGAAACCAACGAAGACCAGATCGTGGTCCAGGAATCATCGATCGTGATCTCGTATGGGCAAGTGATGGTTTGCCCCTCGTAAACAGCATTGATGTCAAGACCATACTTGAAAGTTTTTGGTCGGACGCTTTCGTTGACCTTTGCTTTCTTACGGACCTTTTTGGATAATTCGCGTTTGATCATTTTCTCTACAGGAGGGCCGATGAACTCTCCTGCCGCGTTCATGCTACACCCTCCGGCGTAGCCGATCAGCTTGTCCGTTAGCAGGTTCTTCTGATCTTCGCTGATGGAAAAATAGCTGTTAACAATTTCAATATGGTCGGGATGCAGAACGATCTTGCCATCGCTGCCAATATCAATGGTTTTGTTGCAATCAGTATAAAAGGATGAATAATCATGAATGTCGGTAAAAGGAGAGTCGATGAATGGCAGCCCGGCACCTTTGGCTCCAAGCATGACCATATTGCTGATGAAATTGATGTTCTCGTCATTCATCCTTGCATTGGTGTCGACAAACAGGTCAAAAAGTCCCAACGCTATGGCCGACAGTCTGTTGGAGGCAGCGGTGATCTCACTGATCTGAAGGGTAGAGCTAACCGTTTCGATCAGAGGTACGATCTCAAGCTGGTTTTGTGTATGTCCCCGTTCTCCTTCGATCCTGCCCATCCACTGATCCAGCTCCTCTACTTCTTTAACACTTCTGATCATGGGCAGCATTACTCCGCGAATGGGATCGAGCTCCAGGAGCTTCATGTCTTCTTCAAGTTCTTCTTTAGCGCTGTACTCGTTTACGCGTAACAATATTTTCCTGTCGAGCGATGCCAGTAAGCCAATATTCCTCCTGATGTTATCTCTGGCAGCTTCCTTTAGCTCATCCGGACAACCATCCTGAAGGTCTAGGATGTAGCAGTCGGGTTTGTTCCATGCATTGAGGTTTTCGAAAACGCCTGATTTATGCGGTAGCACAAAAAAATAGCTTCGTAGACTTGTTGCTGTATTCATTCTGGCTCGGTTAAGTAGTAATAAAGTGTTCAGTCACAGCGCTTACCGAGCGCTGGTCCGGTGTCCGAAAGATACGTCAATACGTTGTAAAAACCGTAGGGCCAGCCTTTTTTAGTCGCTTTTGACTGACATTTGACTTACTCTGTTTCGCCTGTTTCTATAGGACCGTCCTTACTTTGATTAAACCCGAAAGAAATGATGTCCAGCACTTCGTTGGTTGCACTGCAGCTCAGCTTGACCCATCCATAAGCAAATCCGTTTCCGGTGGGCTTCCTGAATGCAAGAAACCGATTGCCGGCTCCTTGAAATTGACCGGCGTCGGCAAAAGTGCCCAGCACATAGCTCGATCTGTTGGACCAATTTCCGTTGTTGCCAATGGCTTCATTTTCAGACATGGCATCGCAGTAGCCCCAGGTGGAATTGTCAAGGATCTCGACGGTATACGGCAATACCCGGGCAGCACTGCTGTCCAGATCTGCAGGGAGAGAATCATTGTATAATCTGAGATCGATGATCTCAAAAGCCATATCTACAACCTCGTCTCTGTCTATGTCAATACCGTAAGGTACAGAGCTGATGGCCTGCCCATTGACCAATCCGTCCAGGATGTCCTGGACCGAAGAAGGATAATTTCCGTCGTCGACAATGGATCTCAGGTTGCCCGGCAGTGTCGTGGATCCGGTCACTTCCTGGTGGTAAATGTCTTGTTTGTTTTTCCTGCAGCTGAATAATGCTGTGCCGAATACGGCTACTGTTGCACATAGCAACACAATGGTTCTGGCGTTTTTCATAATGAATGGTTTAGTAATGTTTGCTCTTGAACAGATTAACGGAAGAACACATTTGAATATTGCCTTTATCCCCCCCCCCCCCGTTATCTTCATCTTTCTTCCTCATTTATGTTATCAAGGTCGACGCCGTCAATTCGTATCATATGATTTTTTCTTTTTGCTGAAAGATGCCCTGATCAGAGGATGTTGATCATTATTTAATTACTATCTTCAAGAAGAGATATGAAAAACGAAAACAAATTCTTTCTGTTTTTTTTTCTGATGTTGCTTGCAGGCAGGGGAGCTGCACAAACCGTAAGTATCGATCATGTTGCCGGTCCTATTGTGCTTAACGAACCTGTGTTTGACAGCACACATCAGCTGAACCTTGTCAGAGGTTTGTTTGCCGATGTACTCGTCAAGAACAACTCGGTTTGGACCACTTATCAAATTGCGTCCGACACAACACTTTCTTTCGGTAAGGGTCTTTGGTACAAAAAATTCGATCGGAATTTAGGTCTTCTTCAAGGGCAGAGCATGGGCATCAATGTCTTTGCCGACACCACATTCAGCAACGACCTGGGTGATCATCAGATCACCTACATGAACGATACTCTTTACATTGTCGCATTGATCGTTGGCCACGGTAATGGTGCCGGAGTGTTCAAATACGATACGACGTTCAATAAGATATCCGGCCCCGTATATGTCGGCGATTCCACGACAGATGCCTGCCTTGACATGGGAATTGGCAATGACGGCACGAACATTTATACGCAATTCTATCATGTTCCGCTTACCTGCTCCATACCGGAATGCTGGGGTGCCAAATTGTATAAATTGAATGCTGCCCTGGATGTACTTGACTCTAATGTGGTAGACCCCGGGTCGGGAACTTTCGTTACAGGAACATCCATAGTGCACGTACCCAACGGACAGATGGGCGCTACACAGGACAAGCTTCAGATCTTCAGCACCAACAGGGATTACGGGAATGCGCTTACGGTCGGCATACATACGTTTGCCTCAGACATGAATCTTCAATATATATCTGGGTCTCCGCAAACGATCATAGAGGAGGATCTGGACACGTACTGGCCATGCGGGGTGTCGTGGAATCAGGCACATCAGCTGTGGGTTGTCGGTTACACCAAGGAGGTCTCAGACACTATTTTTCCGAACGAAGAAATAGGACCTTCGTATTTAAAAATATTTGATCCCGCCTGGAATCTTGTGGATTCTTTCCAGCTTAATCTTGGCAACAATGCTTTTCGGGTAATGACGGAAACTGAGGGAGATGACATTTATGTGGTCTATGATGAAATGCCTTTTCTGCATCATACAGTTACTGTATCTGCGTGCAAGATCGAACACTTCAGAATTTCTGTATCGTCGGGAATTATGGATGGTCCCGGGACAGAAGATCGGATCGAGCTTTTTCCGAACCCTGCCTCGGATGGTCGCTTTTCGATCAGGACCAATTCACGTTCGCCGATAACGGTAAGCATTTATGATCAGCAATTGAAGCTTATTGAACAATATGAACGCCCTTTTGGAAATACAGGATCTTTTATGATCAATAGAAAGGGACTTTTTGTTGTACATGTGAGGACCAGGGACGCAGTTATGGTGAAAAAGCTGATCGCATTCTGACGTTAAACAATACCATTATCGGAAGACAGCCTTGTGGTCCATAACTGCAAAAGCTGATCAGCCTGGACGTTATGGTCGAGGTGTGTACCTGGTGAATATACTTGTTGGTCTCAAAAACCGGCACATCACAAATGCTCGCACACATTATTGTCTAAAGTATCTTATCCGGTTCTTTTGCTATTGTTGATCGTTTATTTTTTTTAAATCGCTACTTCATACACATCCGTATTATTGCGTACAATGTTGTCGACGTAAAATGCTCCAGGCTGTGGAATGAGCTCAGCGAGATCAAAGGTCTTGCAGCTTTTACTGAGCCCCTTAAAGATCAGGGTGAACTTTCCCCCCTCCTTCAATGTGCCCCATTGCGGATAGATGGCGATGTTGAAAGACCGCACCAGCTTCAAACGTTTGTCTGTTTCACGTTCAATTAAATAAGTAGAGGGCCAGACCCGTGCATAGCAACCTTCTTTCATCACAACATGAACAATGGTTTGTCGTTCTGATTCAGTCAGGGTCTTTTCTTTTTTAGAGACCTTCTTTTTGGTTTTTATGATCGTCTCAACTGCCATGCGGATATACGTTGATAAGGTTTAACATTTATTCTTCTTCTGTGCTACCTCCCTTTTTTTTTATGAACATTACCTCGATCTTGTTGTCTTCTACGGGATCCTGGTCAGTTTTATTTTTTCGCACTACAATAGCTCCTTTTGATCCTAGCTTCCGATTCAGATCTTCTATCATATCAGAATACATCAGTCGTCGTCTTGGAGCTGGCTCATCGGCTTTCTTTTCACTCATACTATTAAATTTAAAGGTTCACTACAATAGTAATAACGCAGAGCGTAATCTATTTACGTTAAGCTCAATACAATCTGTTCACGTTATCCCGCCTACCGGATTGTGCCAATTAATTTGTGTTCACTCCGGGTGGTATGTACTGACGGCCTCTTTTCTGATCGTGGCTTCATCGAGGGTCATCTTTTTGAGCTGATGGTTCCGGTAGAGCTCCATCTGATCGTCGTAATGCTTGTGCCCGGGACGATTTGAGGCACCGTAAGGAACTACGGTTTCGATCTCGACACCCTCTTCGCTGTAGCGGATCAGCATGATATACGATTCCCCTGAGGTTGCTTTGGCTTTGCTTTTTTCATAAGGAGACACGTTGATAGCAGCGATCATGTCCTCCAAGCCGGAAAGCGGAATAGAGCGGTCTCCCCGTACGTGTTTTTGGAATTCGCCGTGTGTTATCTGCACGCCCCCGTAGTGTTTCTGAAAGAAATCGTTCGTTTTGGTCAATGCTTCTACTACGATGGGTTCTGGAATCGGCTCTTTTTTATTGATCACGCGCCCATCGACGATTCCCTTCAGGAACTTATAATACATCCGCCAGTGGGCAGCTCCGACATTGGCTGTGTCACCTTTGTGATCCCAGTTATTGAAGATCCTGATCAGCGGTTCTAACTCGGGGTATTTTTTGGGATCGAGCCGGAATACCCCGTTCACATCGAATGGCGCAATGATGGGTTGTGGGTACTCTTGATCATACTTTATGCGTTTGAAATCTTCATAGCTCAATTTATCGTAATTGGCAATGAGATCCATAAATCGTTTGCTTCTGTTGTTGGGGCCTTCACGATAGGCAAAGGTCTTTTCAAAATCATCCTTGTTCAAGTTTTCCTTCTGATCGGTGCAGTTGAAAGGAGAGTTATTGGTATTAAAGAGGTATCCGTTCTCAGGATTGATCACCTGTGGAAGCTCATCAATCTCGTGGTAGCCGGTGGTAAGCGTTTGGGTGGTGTTTCCCGGAAGAAGTTTCGACCATTCGAAATCGCCTTTTCTTATAGGTAGTAACGCATTACTGAAGTAATAGATCGTGTCGGTCCGGTCGGCATACATTACGTTGAACCGTGGAATGCCCATAATACCCAAAGCCTTCTTAAATTCTGTCCAGTTTGCTGCTTTGTTCATGTGGTACCACTGATCTATCGCGGTAATTTTGTCAAAAGCACCGGAGTGAAAAGAAAAATACCCGCTTTTGTTCTTGATCACCGGCCCGTACTTGCACCAGTAGGCCGTTCTTTTTACTCTGAGATTTACTTTGCCGAATAGCTTGATCCGTAGTTTGACCTTCTTTTTTTCAAGCTCCAGCCATGAGCTGTCGAACCTGTATTTGTTTTTTTCTTTGGGGTGCATCTCCAGCTGATAGGTGTCGATAAGATCGGGGTAGTTGTAGGTGTGGGTCCATCCCAGATTCGTGTTTGTCCCGATGAACGGACAAGGCGACCCGGGAAAAAGTCCACCCAGCATATTCCAGCCTTCTTTACTCACAACATGGGCCTCGTACCAACAAAACGAACCGGTCAGAGGCTGGTGGGTATTGACATTGAAATACGTTTTGCCATCGGTGGTCTTTTTGCTTGATATGGCAAAAGCATTCGATCCGATCTTTTTGTCCTGTACACTTTCATCACTCATCGCTTGTAAGGGTTTGACCTTATCGTTGAACAGGTCGCGGATAATATTCCCTGAATCTGTGTAGAAATGAATGACCAGATTGAACCCGGTCAGGTATTCTTTAACGGTAACAGGGAAGGTCCCTTTCACCAGTATTTCGTCAGGATGCGTTTCCGCAAACCTGTTAAGTCCGTCAACGTATCCCCGGATCACCTTCAGGACATCTTCCGAAAGCTCATCATAATGTGCTTCGACCGATTCACGGCAGCGTAAGAGCTCCACCAGATAATCCAGAACAACCCCTTTTTTACCCATGTGTCTTCCCAGCAAGCCTTTGGTTGGCAGAAAGGTTTCCTGTATGGTCTTAAAATCATCTTCCGCATGAGCCCAGGCCAAACCATAGGCTACCTCTGCATCCGTGTTAGAGAAAATATGTGGAACTCCGAAACTGTCACGAATCATCTCGATCGACGTAGGGTCGATCTGCGCTCGATGAGCATTAACACAAAGCAATGCGAGTAAACACAGCGACAGACGCATGCCTCCTGTGCGATCCAGAAAGGACCGAAATGAATAATACGAGAAATGATGCACGTCTGAAAGTTAGGAATTTTAGTGTTATGAATAAACTTCAACAGGATCGTCTATTTCTTAATTCCGGGTAAGAAGATAGCGGTAGTTTGACTTCAGGCCAATTGTTCATTTGATCTTATCGGACCGAAAAGAGCTTGGATACAAGTTTTCTTTTGTCCGAGCTGAATACCGCTACGTAATTTCCCCTGGCAAGCTGGCTGGTAATTGTAGCTGTTCGTGCGTCGGCAGGCAACACTTTCGTTTTCAACTTTTGCCCGGTGATCGAATAGATCTCAACCTGTGAAGCGCTGTAGAAATCCAATTTGATCTGGTTATTCCCAAGGCTGAATGCCGAGAATTTTGTTGGATCCAGGTGGTCCGGAATGGATTGAGCCATGTCAACATAGATCAGACCTCTCATCCCCATTGAGGCGTGTGGATCGCAAACGTAATAATACTTGCCGGGCGTATTCAATACAAAGTACTCGTCAAATGTGGGAGCGCCGAAACCCAACCAGAATTCACCGTTATGGTTGGAAATGCTGTCTACCCAATCTGTGGAATCTACCGAGGTAGTGCTGTGATAACCGACACTGGTTAGTCGAACTGTGTCGCCTGAATCCATGTACAATGTGTCGGGGTTGAATTCATGATCAGTGGCTATGATTGTGTGAGATTGTTGTCCAATACAGGTAGAGCACCAAAGGACCAAAAGAAGCAGGTAAGATATTTTCATGATCGTAAAATTGTTGTCATTGCGATAATACTACAAAAATGTTGGGCTTGCAGTAATTTATACGGGGGTTGATCTAAAATAGGATTCCAATAAATTTCGCTGATATGGTAGATGGTTATTCTATCAGATCTGGTGCATCTTCCTTGTCACCATACTTTTCAACGCTTTCGGTATAACCTTCGTTTGGATCGATCTGCAAATAGCGCGAGAGGATCTTCACGCCATAGTAAAATGGAATCGTATCTGCCAGTGCTGTTGCGAATTTGAATACATAGCCGGACAGGATAAAAATAGTTAGGTTGTCAAACAAACTTATCTCGGGGTCAATGGGCAGTGCGTGAGCATAGTAATGCGTAATTAGAACCACTGCAATTGAATCTACCAATTGACTGACCAAAGTCGATCCGTTGTTTCTCAGCCATAAATGTCTCCCTTTTGTGAGTCTTTTCAGCCAGTGAAAAATATGAACATCACAGAACTGTGCAGTCAGATAGGCGATCATGGACGCTGCCGTTGCTCCAAAAGCAAGCTCTCGTATCTCAAAGAAAACTCTGCCGTGGGTTTCGTAAGGAGGTAGCCCGGTAGCCGGATCAATCTCCGGGTAAGGAGGCAGCTCTCCTCCAAGCCACAGTATGAACAACACCCATAAATTGAGTATCAAACCGATCCATACGATCAGATTTGCTCTTCTTCTGCCATAAAGCTCGCTGATAAAATCCGTACACAAGAAAGTGATGGGGTAGGCCAGAATACCAACGGCCAGCATAAAAGGAACCTTTGTGTCGCCAACGTAAAATGAGAGATCGATGAAACGGGTAATGCCCAGAATGTTCAGCATCGTCAAAGAGCCGAGGAAAACTCCGGCCAGGACCAGAAACACAGTTTCTCTTCTGATATTCAGATTTGTTTCAGATCCTTTCGGTGAGAACATTCATCATCATTTTACTTCTGTTTGTAACTTTATACAACAAACATAAATAATTTGTGACAGAACGGTTTATACTTGCAGCCCGAATATCTTATATTTACTGACGAATTGATAACAAAGAAAGATGAATAAGGTTTTCACGTTGTTAAAAATTGAGGCGGATGAAAGGCGCAGTGTGGTATTGATCATGCTGCTCTCCATTTTTCTTGGGATTTT